>OKSH01000142.1_pt1 | contig 71727 bp, 62 predicted proteins | sample 1601231 | NCBI WGS metagenome assembly OKSH01 (sample SAMEA3541596, study PRJEB24748) | human gut metagenome | biome: human gut; feature: human-associated habitat; material: faeces | place: China | collected 2012
TTATCTTTCGGATCCCGGCTGATGTGCCGCTGCTTCATCAAGTAGGCGTACACACGGCGCATATCGGTGTGGGGCGGCGGCAGGACGAAGGGCTTGGGCGGCTCCTCCCGCTTTGGCTGCGCGGCGGGATATGCCTCCCCCAACTCCTTTCCCAGCAGGAGCTCCATGGCCTCCTGGTAGCTTGTTCCGTAAAAGTGCTGGACGAAGCTGACCGCGTGGCCGCCCCGCCGGGCAATATGGTCGTACCATTCGTTGCCCCGGACAGTAATATGATGGATCCTGGCCAGCCGGGACTCCCGCCCAGCGCGGAGCAGCTTCTCCCCCCGCCGCCGCAGGAACTCCTCCAGATCAACGGAGTTGGCCTGCTCCTTCTGTTCGTCGGTATAGTGAATGTAAGTTCCCAAGTGGATTTCACCTCGGATCAAACGGTTGACTTCGGTTTATACTTCGTATATACTATCTGTAAAAGAGGGTGCTACTTATGTATGCGACAATCCAAAAATGGGGCAACAGCCAGGGGCTGCGAATCCCCAAGGCGCTCCTGGACGCGGTTGGCCTGAAGGAGCACGATCGGGTGGAGCTGGTGCAGATGGATGATGGCATCAACATCCGGCGTGCCTCTGCCACCCCGCACCGCACCCTGGAGGAGCGCCTCATTGCGTTCTACGGAAAGCCCATTGACCAGATCGGCCGGATAGAGGGTGAAGAACTGGACTGGGGGAAAGCGGAGGGCTCTGAGGCATGGTGACGATTTTTGAACAGGGTGATATCGTCTATCTGGACTTTGATCCCCAGTCCGGCCATGAGCAGAAGAGCCGCCGTCCTGCCTTGGTGATCAGCAACAACCTGTTCAACCGGGTCAGCAGCCTGACCATGGTTTGCCCCATCACCCATACAGACCGGGGCCACCCGTTCCACCTCCGGCTGGATGAGCGCACCAGGACGGACGGGGTCATCCTGTGTGATCAGGCCCGGATGCTGGATCTGAACAGCCGCCATGCCTCCTTTGTGGAGCGCGCTCCGGAGGATATCTCCGCAGAGGCGGTAGATATGGTCATCGGATTCCTGGAGCCGAAGTAGCGGGAGAAACCACGGGGGACTGCCAGTTCAATGGCAGTCCCCCATCCTATCTTTGAGAATACTGGGGGATTTCCTCATGGTCATCCGCCTTGTGGCCCAGGGCCATGCGCTTCTCCCGGAGCATCCGGCGGCGCTTCTTGTCGATGTGCAGGCCGGCCTGGATGGTATCTGCGGCGGACTGCTCCTGGAAGATGCGGCCCATGCTGTGGAACAACTGGAGGACACATCGGGCGGTATCCGCGTGGGATACCGTCCGATGTGTCTGTGTACGCTGATGGTGCGCGGCCGCCTGCTGCGGGGGATATACCTCATGCGGCACACCGGATTGTGCAGGCGGTGTGGGCATGTGTACTATCTCATCGGCTGTGGGATGCTCACCCTGCCCCAGTTGGAGCACCTCCCGGACGACCATGTTGCGCACGGCCTTGAACTCCTTCTGTTTGGAAAGAGGCAGGCGCTCCGGCACTTGCTCAGAATAGGTGCGGCACACCTCCTCCCGCATCTGGTTCCACAGGTTGTAGGCGGCTGCTACGCGCTCGTCCTTTGCCAGCTCATCCACGATGGCGTCCACCAATACTTTGGTTTTGGGTGGCAGGTAGCCGTAGACTTTTTTGCCCTGGGTGTTGTGCAGCCGCTGGGCCAGCTCCAGCACCAGCCGCTCCAGGTTCTCATTTTGGATCTGGCCAGTCTCCATCTGGGTGATCAGCTCTGCCATGGTGCGCTCCGCATCCCGGCCCAGAGCGTCCCGGTATTCGGTTTTCTGTTCGTAGACGTGGAGCAAATCCTGTTGGAAGATCCGCCGGCCGAAGGCGGACTTCACCTGCTGGATACCCTGCCTGGTGAGGTAGCCCTCCTTGGGATCGGAGGAGAACACCACCATGTGGATATGGACGCTGTCCTCCTTGCGGTGGAAGGCGGCGTACCACCGCAGATGCTCCAGCGGGATCTTGTACCCCCTGGCGATCTCCGGCGCGCAGGCGCACACCAGCAGCCGCCAGCTCTCCGCGTCGTTGTAACCCAGCCGTTCCGCGTCCTCCCTGCGGATGGCCACCACCGGCGTCCACACACTGCCGGTGTACTCCGCCACCTCCCGGACGGCCTGGGAGAGATTGCGTACCTTGCCCCCGGCGCACCACAGGCCGTGCTCACCGTTCAGCTGCACGCCGGGGCGGTGGGACACGTAGTCCAGGTAATTCTCCATCCGGCTCATGGGCTCCGCGAAGTCCTCCTGCACCTGGCGGATGAAAGTGTTGGCGTTTGCCTGGGTGGGCGCGTTGCAGTAGTCCTCATACTCCAGCAATTCCTCCGCGCCCGGAAAGTCCCGCAGCAGACGTTGGATATAATCGTGTTGCTTTTTCGTGGCGGGCTGGTCACTGTGCTCGCCCCTGATCACCTCCACGCCGGGACGGGTGGCGATGTAGCGGGCCCGGTTGGACAGCTTGGCTGTATCCCTGCCGCCCTTCAGGTAGGGGGACATGAACCGGACGCGGCTCATCCGTCAGGGTAGACCTGCCGCTGGAGATCCAGTGCATCATCGAAGCGGATCTTTCCGTTGGTGCGCAGCACCTCGTCCACTGCAAAGGCCCGCAGCTCCCGGCGGTTCACCGGATCAGCGCGGAAGTGGGCGGCCACGGTGTGGCCCATCATGTTCACCTCCACGCAGAGCTTGAACAGCAAAGTGCGCAGCCGGTTTTCATTGTCTGCCAATGTACCCCGCAGGGTGTCCGCCAGGGCGCGGGAGAGGTACTCCGAGGTGTCCTCCGTGGCCAGGCAGCCCATGTAGAACCGCAGGGCCTTTTCAATAAATTCACTGCGCGTTTTGCAGTTGTCCTCCTCCAGCCAGCCGTCCATCCGGCGGATCACGCCGGGTGTCAGCCAGACGGCGGTGCGCTTTTTGTTGTCGTGCTCCTCCATGTTCTTCACCTCTGCTTTTTTGCCTGCGACACAGCGGAATTCGCTGACGCAGTAAGGGTTTAGCTGAACCCGACCACCCCAAACAGCCAGAGCCTTCGATTCCGACCACCTAGGCTGAAACCCAGGAAAGCCCCGCACTGCGGGGCTTTGTGGGCGGGAGGCGGGCGCTTGCGACCACCTTCCTTTATCCTCGTACTAAAATCGAACGCCCCAAACCGGGGCGAAACTGGCCCCAACGGGGCGGTTTCCCGCCTGGGCGGGGCCCTGGCCCGCCCTCCTCCTGAAACCGGCACACAGGGCGCACACGGGGCCGACGGCGTGCTCACATCTGGGCCAGACTGGGGGCCTGGTGGGGCTGCGGTTCCTCCACCAGATACCGGGCCCGGAAATCTGCCAGCGCCATGCCGGTCTGTTCCAGGCAGTAGGCGTCCATCTTTTCCAGCAGCGCGGCCTGCTCCTGCTTGGCCAGCGGATACCGGAAGGCGAACTCATTGCCGTCTCCGCACACCAGGATGACGTCTAGTGCGGAGCACGGCCGGCTGGCGTTCAGGTCATAGGCGGCGTACACGTTGAGCCAGTCGTCGTTTTCCGCGGTCGCTACGTGGGTGCCAAAGACCGCGTCCGGGTCAAAGGTCACCGGCATATAGAACTGGAGCAGCCCACCGCACTCGGACAGATCCTCCGCGAAGCCAACCTCCCCCATGGGCAGCCGGTGTGTCCCGACCGTGAGCTCCGGCAGCTCGGCTTCCTCCGTTGTCAGCAGATGACTGTACTGCTGCGCCAGAGAACGGTCGGTGCGCCGCTGACAGCATGCCTCCATCTCCCCGCGCAGGACGTCTCGCTCCGCCCTGTTAAGCGGATACAGGAACGGATGCGCCTTCTTTCCAAAATTCCGGCAGAGGGTTATGTTTATGTGGTCCGCCACATCCTGAAGCGCAAAATCATAGGCAGTATGGAGGTTCAGCCAATCACACAGTGAACCGGTATCCAGTTCTGGGCCAAACACCTCCTGCTGAACTTCTTTGCTGACACAGCCGAGCAGAAAATCCAGCGTGCGGCCGATGCGCAGGATCTCCTCCGGGAATATAAGATCCCCCGGCCGCAGATCCCTGCGGTGGGTCAGTACGGGAACACTCACAGGCTCATCCCTCCCATCGTCATTCCGCGCTCCATACCCTTCGCCTCGCCCTGTGGGCGGGGCCCACTCATTTCGCCGGAACTCCTCTCCCCACCGAACCCGCTGTGCTGGGCTTCGGTGGGGGCCTCGCCATCGTTCTGCTGCTGTATCTGGCCGTGTTGGAGCTTCAATACCTCCAGAATCTCCTGGGCCTGCGCGTCCAGAAGGATGTTCTGTTTTGCCGCCCACTCCGCATAGCCGTCCAGCTCCACGCCATTCTCCAGCAGGGTTTCCGCCGCTGACGACGCGTGCTCCCGCAGGCACGCATCCAGGGCTTCATAGTCATCCTGGCGCACCTGGAGCACAGACCGCAGCAGCTCCACCGCCATCCACTCGCTGCCCCTGGCGATCAGAGGCCGCAGGGCGGGCGCGGCGCTGCCCTGCGGCTGGAGCCCCTTCCGGATCAGGTTGGTGAGGGCGTGCAGGTCACAGGCCCTGGCGGTGTCATAGAGCAGACCGATGGGGGCAGCGGCAGCCTGCTCTGGTGGAGCCCAGCGGATGAGATCCCTGCCCATGGCGGGGTTTTGCAGGTAGGCATACCGCAACACCTCACCGGTCAGGGAGAGAGAAGGGTTGTCCACCTTGTCCAGCGTCCGGTCCAGCATCATCTGCACCCGCTGGAGATCCCCGGTGTCCACCGCCCGTTTGCAGGCATCCAACCAGACGTCCTCCGGGTAGGGTGACTTTGTCCCAAGCATCAGTCTGGCCATCCGTTTGCCCACTGGGCCTGGCCTGCCTGCCGCTGCGGCCAGCAGGCTGCCCCGCTCTTCCGGCTTCGTGATCTGAGCTGCCAGGGAGGAAAAGGCATAGAGCTCCCCATCCCGGATGGCCAGCACCGCCCGGTCCGCCGTGCTCATGCGCAGGGGGCGGGCGCCCACCTCGTCCATATAGGCGGTGATGCTGCCGGTCATACGGCGCAGGAGCTGCTCCGTATTCGTCATCTGTGCCTCCTGCCGCATCCGCTGTTCCAGCAGCGCATCCATGAGTACCCGCTGCTCCTTCGGACTGAGATGGAGCACCACGCCCTCCGCTTTCGTGCCGTCTTCCATCTGCCGGTATCTGGCATAGGCACCTTGCTCACCGTGAAACGCCTTGGTGATGGCGGAGGAGATGAGGAACATCCGGTCCATGTCGGAGCCGCTCTCGCCCAGGGTCTTGCCCGTGGCGAAGCTTTTGATCACAGGCTTGCCGTCCTCCCCGTACCACTTCAGGTACACATCCAGGTAAATCCCCTCGCTGTCCCCGTAGTCCGTAGTGCAGAAGAGATCCGCATTCCTGGGGATCACCCTTCTGTCCTCCCAGTCGGCGTCCAGCAGAAAATACTCGTCCGGCAGATAGCCCATGCCCTCCAACCGGTGCTTCAGCTCCTCATAGACCTCCTGTCCAGTGCGGCCGCTCAGTTCAATGGTCTCCATCTGTCGCTTCCTCCTTCTGCATCTGTGTAGCCTTGGATGCCGCCGGCCGCCGACGCCTGTCCCGGTCCGGCCGGCACCGGGCGTCCAGGTAGGCCCGGGTCTCCGCCGGTACATAGGCCTCGTACAGCTCCTCCAGCGCCCGCTGGAGCTCCTTCTGGGGTGTGCGCTTGTTCTTAGCGGCCAGAAAATACCGGAGCGCGTCCAGCCGCTCCGGTTCCATGCTCACCGTCAGTTCTGTTTTTTCCATAGTCAGCTCATGCCTCCCATCGCCTGCATTGTGTTTTTCGGAACCTCGGATGAAACTGCAGGCTGCCCGCATAGGGTGTTCCACCGGGCCTCTGCTTCACGCAGATACCGCTCCGCCAGCTCAGGGTGTTCCCCTAGCAGAGGGCGGATGTGTGGGAAGCCGTAGTGTTCCTCTGAAACGCTGCGGTCATAGCTCCCCAGCACATAGTGGAGAGGGACGTCGTCCATCGGGAAAAAACGTCCCTGTACGGAGCAGGTTTTGCGTTCCGGGTCAATGGACTGGATGACGCCGCCACGGAGGGCAAAGTCTCCAGGACCGCCATAGGGTTCTGTGGCGGCAAAGAGCACCGTGTCTCCCACGGACAGCTCCCTGGACAGCAAAGCGTCCCGCATCTGGTCGATCAGTGACTCGCGGCTTGTGGAGAGCAGCTTGGTCTCCGGAGCCAGCAGGGCCTGTGCCTGCCGGTAAAGTGACGCCGCCTGCTGCTCCGTCACCCCCGGCCTCCATGTACCATCTGTCCGGGTGATCCGTTCGTTGTCCGGCAGCCCCGCCGCCGTTTCATAGGCGGCAATAAGGCAAGCCGTATTCTGGATTGAGTTCATATTCTCTCACTCCTCGTATGATGTGGTTGGCAGGTAGTATCTGGGGTTTGTTCTCTGTCCGCTGACCCGCACCTCGAAGTGGAGGTGGGGGCCGGTGGATCGGCCGGTGCTGCCGGACAGAGATACGATGTCGCCGGCCTCCACCGTTTGGCCCACCCGCACCAGCAGTTGAGAGTTGTGGGCGTAGAGAGTGGACAGGCCGTTACCATGGTCGATCATCACATAGTAGCCGTAGCTGCTGTGGTACTGGGCGGCGGTGACGGTGCCGGGCAGGGCGGCCCGGACGGGGGTGCCGGTGGGTACCGCCAAATCCATGCCGGTATGACCCCGGGTCTCCCCGGTGAAGGGGTCCCTCCGGTAGCCAAACTCCGAGGTGACCCGGCTCTCCCAGCCCGCCCCAATGGGGGAGCAGAAGCCGTCCGCCCCGATGAAGGGCACGTCGGTGCCGGGGATCCAGCCCTCCGTTCCAGTAGATGCACCGTACTTCACGACATTGTAAACGCTGTCCGCGTTGGCCTGCTGTTCCGGTGTGGCTTCCGCTCCGGTAAGATGCCGGATGTTTTGCCAGACCTGCTGGAAATCTGAGATTGAGACGGCCACGGTATAGGTCTCCTGGGTCTCCACCTCATTCCCCTCCTCATCCACAGTGGTCACCGTGCGGGTGCGCTCCTCATAGGTGACAAAGCAATCCACAAAGGCCTGCCCGGCGTGGGCCGCCGGGTCATCCGCGCCGAAGTACAGAGCGAAGAACACCGCCTTGACTCGGACATCATCCAGGCCGTCCCCGTCCTCCATCTGCCCCTCTACGGTCTGCATGGCGGCATCCAGCAGGACAAAGCTGTCCCGCATCTCCTGGATGTATGCCTGATACTCCTCCGGGGTGCCCTCCGGGACGGCCCCGCCGTGAAAGCACAGATCCGCCACAGTGCGGTTGTGTTCCGCCCCACCTGAGAAGGTGGCGCAGAAGAAGGCCAGAAGGAGAATGATGGGAGAGAGTACGGCTATCAGCACCCACCCCACGGCCTTCCGGCTCTTTTCATTGGCGAGAATAGATGCAGCAGCCTTGAGCACCAGGGCTGGAGCGGCCATTATCCTCCGCCTCCTGTGATCAGTGCATGCTTGTGGGGCGGGGCGTGGACGTCCAGCAGGTTGCGGTCCGCACCGGATTTGAACAGGCAGACACCGTTATTGGGGGAACTGATCAGGTCGTACTCGGCACTTTCCAGTTGCAGGTTGTCCATGTAGAACTTCTTGTCCACCTTGCCGCCATGGAAGAGAAACTGGTGGGTGGGGATGGCAAACAGGGGGCGGGTCAGCTCCCGCACGCCCTGGATATCGAAATCCTCCAGGTTTTGCGACGCCAGGATCAGGGCGGAATTGCGCTTGCGCACCCGCTTGAGGCAGTTACGGATGTACTCAATGGTGGTCAGGTTGGACAGCCAGAGGTAGAGCTCGTCCAGGGCGGCCACGGTGTTGCCTTTGGTAAGGAGCTGGTCGCTGAGGTAGGACAGCAGGTTGAACAGCAGGGCGTCCTTGACCGAGGAGTTGGCATGAATCAGATCCTTGACGCCAAACACCAGGAACCTTGCGCTGGTGATGTTCGTGCGGCCGTTGAAGTAGACGCTCTCCTCGCGCGGCAGTCCCAGCGTGCGGCCCACGCCGATCAGCGTGCCGGGCAGCCCGCCGCACGATCCGGCGGTCGGCGCGGCGACGATGACGCCCATCGCGCTCTTCACTTCCATGATCGCGGTGATGTACTTGGTGACGTTGTTGAACAGGTCGTTGGGCAGGAGCGTCCTGTTCCGCTGTCCCGCGTCGATCAGGTGCGCCTGCGGGCCGAGGATGCGGTCGGCGTACTCGGTCCCGGCAAGCCCGTCCTCGACGGCCTTTTCCATGATGCCGACCAGCCGATCCATCTTGTTGAAAATGTCCTCTTCGGTGGTGTTGCCGCGCACGCTTTCATAGCGGGCGGCAAGCTCCCACAGCGGCCTGCCGTCCTGCTTGGCGTATTCAAGGAGCCCGGCGGCGTTGGAGAAGGGGACGGAGCAGCCCCCCCACGAGCGCGTGGGCAAGATGGGATCGAGCGCGGTGCACCCGGTCACGCCGGGCAGCGCCCGCAGCCGGGCCACGGTTTCCGCATCGAGCGCGGAGGCGCGCTTGAGGTTGATGAGCAGACGCGCGCCGTCGCTTTCCGCCCGCAGTTCGTCGGAGGAGGCCACGGCCTTCACGGACGCGGCGGCCTGTTCGAGGGGGGCGGCGTGGGCGTCGATGAGCAGCAGGTATTCATGGTAGCCCCCGTCGATGCTCACGGGGAAGCCCTCGAAACGCTGCATCTCCACCATGCCGCCGCCCACGGAGACGGCTTCCCAATGGAGGGTGCGCCCGTCGCCGCCGGTCGCGGCGATGCGGTAGTTGTTGGGGTGGGAGGCCCCGTAGTCGAGGATGGAGAAGGCCACCTCGACGCCTTCGCGCTCGGCGATGGCGCAGGCATCGGGGACGCGGGGATCGGTCAGGTCGATGTCGAGGAGCCCGCTGACGAATCCGATGTCCGAGCCGTGCCCGTGGTAGGATTCGGCCAGCGAGCCGTTGACGTCGAATTCGACGAGGACGCTGCGGACATCCCCGCCGAGGGACTGGCGGACAAGGGCGCCTATGCGGGCGGCCCCGGCGACATGGGAGCTGGAAGGGCCGCGCATGACGGGGCCGATGACGTCGTTGAACAGGCTTGCGGGAAGTTTTGCCATAACGACTCCTTAAAGTAGTGCTTGAAAAAAAGAGCGGGGCCCGCCGAGGCCCCGCGCGGTACGGCTACATGAGGCCGGGGAGGGAGCTTGCGAACATGTTCAGGATGAGGAGGACGGCAAGCCCCACGAGGCCGGAAATCAGCGTGGGGATGGGGTAGACGAGGAACGCCTGCTTGGTGCTCAGGCCGGACATCTTGCAGATGGTCCAGAAGCCGGAGTCGTTGGGCAGGCCGAGGCCGATGCCGCCGCAGCAGATGGCGAGGCCCACGAGGACCGGGGAGGCGCCGAGCTGGGAAGCGACCGGGGCGAGCACGGCGGAGGCCGTCACGATGGAGACCGTAATGGAGCCGAGGCCGATGCGCAGGCACTGGCTCATGAGGAAGCCGAGCAGGATGACCGGGATGCTCCAGCTCTGCATGACGTCGACGATGGCGGTGCTGATGCCGCTCGCGCCGATGACGGCCCCGAACGCCCCGCCTGCGCCGATGATGGCGAGGATGGAGCCCACGGATTCGGCGCCGCGCGAAACCACGGTGTCGAAAGGTTCGGGGAGGTGCTCGCGCAGGGAGAAATACGCCACGAACACGGTGATCAGCAGCACGATGTTGGTGTTGCCGAAGAAGGAGACGACGCGGCTGGCGGACGAGGCCGGGTCAAGGAAGGCGTTCAGGATGTTGGCAAAGAAAATCAGCATGATGGGCAGGAAGATGATGGCGATGCCGAGCGCGCCGCTGGGGTGGTCGGACTTGGCGAGGGCCTGCTCCACAAGGGCGGCGTCGGGCTCCTCGTCCGTGAGGAAAATGGGGGACTTCCTGCCGAGGAACTTGCCGTACAGCACGCCGCCGATGAGCGAGGCGGGCAGGGCGATGAGCACGCCGTAGACGATGAACCAGCCGATGTCCGCGCCCATGTTCCCGGCGACGGCCACGGGGCCGGGGGTGGGGATGACGAGGGCGTGCGTGCAGGTGAGGCCGACGACGAGGGCCGTGACCAGCGTGTTGAGGGCCAGCTTGCCTTCGCGGGCCATTTCGCGGATGAGGCCGATGAGGATGACGAAGGCCGCGTCGAAGAACACCGGGATGGAGATGATGTAGCCGGTGAGGTTCAGGGCCAGCGCGGATTTTTCCCGCCCGCACAGCCGCAGCATGGTGTTGGCGATTTCGCGGGTGCACCCGGATTCGTGGAGGATCTGCCCCATGGCGACGCCGAGCAGGATGATGATGCCGATGTCGCCCATCGTGTCCCCGAAGCCCTTGCAGGACGTCTTGATGATGGCCATCGGGTCAAGGCCGGAGCATACGCCCATCAGCAGGCAGCCGATGAACAGCGAGAGGAACGGGTGCAGTTTGAACTTGATGACCAGCGCCAAGACGACCGAGATGGACACAAGAAAGGCCAGGATGAGCGAGAGGTTACCGTCCATGAAAGGCTCCTGTGGAAGGGGTTGGGGGGTCCGGGGAAGGACAGCCTGCCGTGGGGAGGCAGGGGGCCGGGGGTGTAAGGGGTTCTTCGCCGTCGATGTGTCCGCCGGAGGTCGCGGGGGAAGCGCCTCCGGCGGAAGGCCTGACGAAAACGCGGGGGAAGCGCTTCCGGCTTGGCCTGCGGATCACGCGGGGAACGCGCCTCCGGCTGACGGTTCAGGTACTCCGGGGGGAATGGAATACCCGCCCGCCGACGGCGCGCCGTGGTCCCCGTGGGGTGGGAACCGGGGCGCGGGCCGTGGCGGGAAAAGAAATCCCGAACGTTTATGAGAGATTACGGCCTGACGGCTATAATCCTTCGGGCGGAATGGACATGGAGGCCAGCTCTTCCAGCGGGAGCGGGAAGAGGGGCGGCTGCGCGTGGTAGGGCGGTAGCGTCTCGATGGGCAGGCCGTGCGCGTGGGCGATCATTTCGGCTACGGCGGCGGAACACATCCGGCCCTGGCAGGTGCCCATGCCCGGGCGGGCCTGCGACTTGAGCCCGTCGGGGGAGTAGCACCCGGCTTCGATGGTCCGGCGCAGCTCGCCTGCGGTCAGCTCCTCGCAGCGGCACACCACGGCGTCGTCGGCGGGCAGGAGGGCCGACGGGGAGGGCGCGAAAAAGGTTTCCATGAACGGCTGCATGGCGTCGCAGCGGAACAGCCGGAACAGCGCGGCCTTTGCCAGACTTAAGAAACCGCCTGCGCTCGCTTTACGCCCAATAAATCCGGACAACGCTTGCCACCTACGTATTACCGCGGCTGCTGGCACGTAGTTAGCCGTGGCTTTCTGGTTAGATACCGTCAAGGGATGAACAGTTACTCTCATCCTTGTTCTTCTCTAACAACAGAGTTTTACGATCCGAAAACCTTCTTCACTCACGCGGCGTTGCTCGGTCAGACTTTCGTCCATTGCCGAAGATTCCCTACTGCTGCCTCCCGTAGGAGTTTGGGCCGTGTCTCAGTCCCAATGTGGCCGATCACCCTCTCAGGTCGGCTATGCATCGTGGCCTTGGTGAGCCGTTACCTCACCAACTAGCTAATGCACCGCGGGTCCATCCATCAGCGACACCCGAAAGCGCCTTTCAAATCAAAACCATGCGGTTTCGATTGTTATACGGTATTAGCACCTGTTTCCAAGTGTTATCCCCTTCTGATGGGCAGGTTACCCACGTGTTACTCACCCGTTCGCCACTCTTCTTTTTCCGGTGGAGCAAGCTCCGGTGGAAAAAGAAGCGTACGACTTGCATGTATTAGGCACGCCGCCAGCGTTCGTCCTGAGCCAGGATCAAACTCTCATAAAAAGTTCGAACAATCTTGCGATTGTTAAGCTCAATTTGTTTGCTAGCATATTGCTTGCTTGTTAAAAAATGTTTGTTGTCTTGAATTGAATCAAGACGCCCTACACATTTGGTTTGTCTTACTTTGTTCAGTTTTCAAAGGTCTACTTCATCGGAAGTTTTTTTCCGATTTATTTTCGGCTGCCGTAGCAACTTTTATATCATACCATAGCGACAAGTGATTGTCAACTCTTTTTTAAAAGTTTTTTCGATTTCGTTTTTCAAAATCTTTCAGCAACTCATTTATCATAACTCATCGTTTGTTATTTGTCAAGAACTTTTTTGAAGTTTTTTTCGATAGAATCAAGCTTCGCAAGCTATTCTTTTTTAACGACTCAGTTATCTTATCATGTCGTTAGCAACATGTCAATAACTTTTTTGTTATGTTTTTGAAGAAATATTTCCTTCTGTCTTTTGGACAAGTAATAATATACCAACTAAATTTATCTTGGTCAACGAATTTTTTGTATTTTTTCAAGTTTTTTTCAATAAGCGATTATTCACTACTTTTCTTTCTTCATCGTTCGCTTTCGGCTCCATTAATGTCTGCAATATTTGATAACAGCTTTTGAACATTCGTTATTGTTTGTTGCTTTCTACATAGCAAAAGCTGCCTAAGGAGTCCCCTAGACAGCTTTTATTTGATTATCTCATTGTTGGGAATAGTAGAACGTCCCGAATGGATTGAGCGTCAGTTAGCAGCATCACTAATCTGTCAATCCCGATACCTAGACCACCAGTTGGTGGCATACCGTATTCTAATGCTTCCAAGAAGTCTTCGTCTACACCGTGAGCTTCATCGTTCCCTAGTTCACGTTCTTTTTCTTGTGCTTCAAATCGTTCTCTTTGATCAATTGGATCGTTTAGTTCTGTAAAGGCATTAGCAAATTCGCGTCCTACGATAAACAGTTCGAATCGGTCTGTGAATCGAGGATCTTCTGGATTTTTCTTCGCTAACGGCGAAACTTCGACTGGATGTCCGTAAACAAATGTCGGTTGTGTCAACGTTTCTTCAACAAACGTTTCAAAGAATTCATTGATAACATGTCCGACTCCCATCGCTTCTGTTACTTCTACGTTATGCTTTTCAGCTAAGGCTAATGCTTCTTCCAATGTCATTTCTTTCCAGAAATCTACACCAGTTTGTTCTTTGATTGCATCTACCATATGGATACGTTTAAAGTCGCTTTCTAAGTCAACAGCTTGTCCATCATATGTGATTTTCGCTGTCCCTAGTACTTTTTGAGCTGCGTTACGGATAATACCTTCTGTCAGATTCATTACATCATTGAAATCAGTATATGCTGTATATGCTTCTAACATCGTAAATTCTGGATTATGCGTAGTGTCAATCCCTTCATTACGGAAAACACGACCGATTTCATAAACTTTTTCCATTCCGCCGACAATTAGTCGTTTCAAATGAAGCTCCAACGCGATACGCAAATATAAATCAATATCCAGTGCATTATGGTGCGTGATGAACGGACGAGCAGCGGCTCCACCTGCCTCATTATGCAATACTGGCGTTTCTACTTCGATATAGCCATTGCCATCTAAATAACGACGGATCTCGCTGATAATTTGGCTTCGTTTCATAAATCGGTCAAAGCTTTCGCGATTACTGATCAAATCCAAGTAGCGTTGTCTGTAGCGTTGTTCAATATTCGTCAAGCCATGGTATTTATCTGGCAGTGGACGAAGTGCTTTTGACAAAATCGTGATTTCTGAAGCTTTGATAGAAACTTCGCCTGTGTCTGTTTTCATGATTTGTCCAGTTACACCAAAGAAATCTCCAAGGTCTGCATGTTTGAATACTTCATAGGCTTCATCACCTACTTGGTCTTTTCTCACATAAATTTGAATTTGGCCTTCACGATCTTGTAGATGCGCAAATCCAGCTTTTCCTTTTCCTCGGCGAGTCATCATACGACCAGCTACACTAGCGGTCAATCCCATCTCTGCTAGTTCTTCTTTTGTTCTTGGATCAAATAGTTCATGCAATTCTTCTGAGTTGTGTGTGCGTTCAAATCTTTTTCCAAATGGATCGATTCCATCTTCACGCAATTGTTCCATTTTTTGACGACGTACAAGCATTTGATCATTTAAATCTTCTACTTGATGTTGTTGTTCCTGTGTCACAAAAGTTCCTCCATTCTCATGTTAATCTCTTTCCTATAATGCCAATGAAACACAAAAAAAGCAAGCCGAACTTGGAATTTCGGCTTGAAAATTCACGAAAAACTTAGAAATCACAACGTTTGTTTCAATAGTACTTTTTCCGTTTTTTCTACAAATTGATCCAGCAGATCATTGATTTCTTGCTGATTTTCTGTCTGATTGATTGCTACTTTCACTTTTGCTGCTCGAGGAATCCCTTTTAAATAATAAGCCGCATGTGTTCTGAATTCTCTACATGCTACTTTTTCTCCTTTGAGATCTGCTAAGCGTTGTAAATGAAGTTTAGCTGTAGCAATCTTTTCGGCTGGTGTTGGCTCAGGAATCAATTCTCCTGTTTCTAGATAATGCTGTGTACGATGAATCATCCATGGGTTTCCCAAAGCTGCCCGGCCAATCATCACACCGTCTGCACCAACATAATCAAGCATCCGTTTTGCATCTTCGGGTGTTTTGACATCCCCGTTCCCCATAAATGGGATGGTGAGATGTTTTTTTACTTCTTTTAATATTTCCCAATCTGCTTTTCCCTCATACATCTGAACCCGTGTACGCCCGTGCATAGCGATGGCACTTGCTCCAGCTGATTGTGCTGCTAATGCATTTTCTACAGCAAAGACGTGTTCTTCATCCCAACCGATACGCATCTTGACCGTTACAGGGATATCCACTGCTGAAGAAACAGCTTGGACAATTTCGTATACTTTCTCAGGATCTAAAAGCCACTTTGCCCCTGCTTCTGCTTTGATCACTTTGTTTACTGGACAGCCCATATTGATGTCTATTATATCTGCAGCTGTGTTTTCTTCGACAAATTGAGCAGCTTCAACTAGGCTGTCTTTGTTCCCGCCAAATATCTGTAAACTTAATGGATGTTCTGTTTCTTCAATGTGGAGCATCTCTAAAGTTTTTTTGTTTCTGAAATGGATACCTTGGTCACTGATCATTTCACATACGACTAAGCCTGCACCAAATTCTTTGACAGTGACTCGAAATGCTGAATTTGTTATTCCAGCCATCGGCGCAACAACGACACGATTAGGGATTTCAACATTGCCGATTTTCCATTTGTGTTCCACTTAAATTCCTCCTAAGGCTTCTTTCTTCAATCCAGCTAATTCTTCTTCACTATACTTGTATTTATTGTTACAGAAAGAGCATACCGCTTCTGCTCCATGATCTTCATCTATCATTGCTTGGATTTCTTCTGCACCTAGCGCGATAATTGCTTCTGCAAATTTTTCTTTCGAACAGTCACATTTGAATTGAATAGGCATTTTTTCTAAAACGTTCAGCTCTTCTGTATCAAGCAATCCCTTCAATATTTCTTCTGGTGTCTGTCCTTCATCTAAGAGAGTAGAGATTCTTGGTGTTGTTTTTAATTGTTCCTCAATCTTGCTGATTGTTTCTTCATCGGCACCTGGCATGATTTGAATCATGAATCCACCCGCTGTCTTGATACTGTCATCAGTATTGACCAGTACACTTAGTCCAACAGCTGAAGGGATTTGTTCTGAGATAGCGAGATAGTAAGTAAAATCTTCAGCGATTTCTCCAGAAACAATTGGCGTTTGTCCAGAAAAAGGTTCTTTTAATCCTAAATCTTTTGTGACAGTAAACATCCCTTGTGTCCCAACTGCTCCTCGCACATCGATTTTACCTTCACTATTCAAAGGAAGACTGAGATGCGGATTTTTGATGTAGCCTTTCACATCTCCCTTCCCATTTGCATCTACTACGATTCCCGCTGCTGGACCATCGCCTTGGATTCGAACAGTTAGTTTATCTTCTCCTTTAAGTGTTGCACCAAGCAGCAGACTGCCCACTAATGTTCGTCCTAAAGCAGCTGAGGACGTATGCCAAGTATCATGACGTCTTTGTGCTTCCGCTACGGTATTTGTTGCTTGAACGGCGTATGCTCGTACGAATCCGTCGTGAGCAAGTGCCTTAACCAGATAATCTTTCATTTGTTATGTACTCCTTTTTCCGTTTTTAAACTCATAGTGAATCATACTAGCAACTCCTGCTTTTTTCAACTTTGGAATGCTTCTTTTAAAAATAATTCAGAATCATCTAGAAAACAGGACATCATTCTATTTACATCTTAAATAAAGAAATCTCCCGAAAACCGGTTTTTGTTCCGGTTTTCGGGAGTCCTATCAGATCAATTGACCTATATTTTTTTATTTGTATCGATCGTCTGAATGATCATCTTCTGATTGTTGAGAATCTGAATCATGCTCTGCTTTATTTTCCTCATGCAGTTCATGTTTTGCTTCTTCAAAATCACGTTTTTCTTCTGCTTGTTTTTCAGCGTCTTTTTCTTCCAAAGCACGTTTTGCTTCTTCAAAAGTTTTCGCTTCTTTTTCGCTTGGATAATCATTTGACTCAGTACCTTCAGGCATCACACCGTGTTCGAATAACGATTTGATTGCTTTGGCATCCAATGTTTCGAATTCCAGAAGTTTTTCAGCAATCAATTTATGCTGTGCACGATGCGCTTCGATGATTTCATGAGCTTTGGCATGAGCTTCCATCAAAATCTTGCGTACTTCTTGATCAATTTCGAAAGCAACTTGTTCAGAGTAAGCTTTTGTTTGACCGTAGTCGCGGCCAACGAACACTTGATGATTGCCTTCATATTGAACGGGACCTAAACGATCGCTCATTCCATATTCTGTTACCATGCTTCGTGCTAAAGCTGTCGCTTGTTCAAAGTCATTGGAGGCACCAGTTGATTGGACATTGAAGATGATTTCTTCAGCTGTACGTCCACCAAGCAAGCCTACGATTTGTTCAAACATATCTTCTTTTGTCATCAAGAACTGATCTTCTTTTGGCAAAGCGATCATATATCCACCGGCGCGTCCGCGAGGGATAATCGTTACTTTGTGGACGACCCGAGCGCGACTTAACACTAATCCGACAATCGTATGACCAGCTTCGTGATAAGCAACCATTTCGCGTTCTTTTTTGCTGATTACACGATCTTTTTTAGCTGGACCTGCAATCACGCGATCTTCCGCTTCATCGATATCAGAAGCATCGATTTTCTTTTTATTTCTTCTAGCAGCTACTAGCGCCGCTTCGTTCAAGACGTTTTCCAAATCTGCTCCAGCAAACCCTGGAGTCTGTTGAGCAACAACTTTCAAGTCAACATCATCGGCCATCGGTTTATTCCGTGCATGGACACGTAAGATTGCTTCACGTCCTTTTACATCTGGACGGCCAACTAAAATTTGACGGTCAAAACGTCCGGGACGTAGTAACGCTGGATCTAGTACGTCAGAACGGTTAGTTGCAGCAATGACGATTACTCCTTCATTTCCGTCGAAACCATCCATTTCTACAAGCAATTGGTTCAATGTTTGTTCGCGTTCATCATGTCCGCCGCCCATACCGGCACCACGTTGACGACCTACTGCATCAATTTCATCGATGAAAATGATAGCCGGTGCGTTTTTCTTCGCTGTTTCAAACAAATCACGAACACGGCTTGCCCCGACACCGACAAACATTTCTACGAAATCAGAACCTGAGATCGAATAAAATGGTACGCCAGCTTCTCCGGCAACAGCTTTTGCTAACAAGGTTTTACCTGTTCCTGGAGGTCCTTCTAAAAGTACACCTGCCGGGATACGGGCACCTAATTCAACAAATCGGCGAGGATCTTTCAGAAATTCAACAACTTCAACTAGTTCTTGTTTTTCTTCTTCCGCACCCGCTACATCAGAAAAACGTACGCGATTAGCTTTTTTGTCTGCTTCTTTGGCTTTTGATTTACCAAAGTTCATGACACGGCCGCCACCGCCACCGCCGCCGCCTTGTTGTCCCATCATCATGTAGAAGAAAAAGATGATGATCACGATCGGCAAGAAGCTAAGCAATAACGAAACCCATACGCCGCTGCTTGATTCTTCTTTTACTGTTGTAGCAACTTTGTTTTCTTTTGCCAGTTCTGTTACTTGGCTCAATGTTGTATCATTTGGCAAAATGATTGTTGTGAAATGGGTAGTAGTCGTATCTGTTGAACCCAAGATAGCTAACCCGCCGCTGTTAGCGACTGTCTGCTGTTCCTTGTATTCACCAGTGATCTTATATACACCATTTGCAGGCTGCACTTCAAACTCTTTGATTTTGCCTGCTTGTAGTTGTTCTGTGAATTTTGAGTACTCGATATCTGACGATCGCTGGCCGTTATTACCAAAAATGAAATAAACGACCATTACCATCGCTAAGATTACGAGGACATAATACAAGGCATTTTTCATCATGCCATTGTTCTTTTTGTTCATAGTTGCCCTCCCTAAGCGTCAATTTAATTTAACAGTTTTTTATCAATCCTGACCATTCTATTGTACCATAATTTAATTGAGATACAGCATTAATTTGATTGATAAACACTAGGTTTCAATACACCGATGTACGGAAGGTTACGATATGCTTCTGCATAATCCAGGCCATAACCGACAACAAATTCATTTGGTACGTTGAACCCAACATAATCTGCTTCGATGTTTACTACTCTTCCTTCGGGTTTGTCAAGTAGTGTAACGATTTTGACTGATTTAGCTTTGCGGTATTTGAAAAGATCCACTAAATAAGCGAGTGTTCTTCCGCTGTCAATGATATCTTCAACGATCAACAGATCGCGACCTTCTACATTTGTATCCAAGTCTTTGACGATTTTTACTTCCCCTGACGAGACTGTTGCATTCCCGTAGCTTGAAACATCCATGAAATCCAATTCCAAATACGTATCGATAGAACGAACGATATCTGCCATGAATGGTACCGCTCCTTTTAAGACACCTACTACTAGGGGATTGGTGTTTTGGTAAATTTCTGTTAACTCTTTGCCTAGTTCTTTGCAACGAATTTTTATCTCTTCTTGTGAGATCAAAATTCTCTCAATATCCTTTTCCAACATCAGGTTCTCCTTCCAATTGCTTCTTTTTGATATTTGTAAAGAAGTATGTAGTGTATTTTATCAGTTTCTTCACGAATACTCAAATATGAAAAGGCAAAAGGTATCAAGCTATATATATTTCTTTTGGCATCTGTAATGATCCAAGCATGCTGCCTTTGTGAATTAGGTACTTTCTGATCGATAAAATATCTAGATACTTTTTTTGTAAGTTTCTCCGTTAATTGAATACGGTCTCCTGCTTTTCTTTTTTCGACATATAGTTGCACATCGGCGGGAACCCAAATGTCATGAGAAAACAGAGACCATGAATCTGTTGCTTTGATGTCCTCTGAATGTTCAGGTTTGAGCAGACCAATCCATTCTGTTTCGTTCAACTGTATCCCTTGTTCTGGAATAAGCAACAAGCGCTGATCTTCTGTCTGAGCAGTGGCTTGTTTTTCTTTTTTAGCGAGTACAACAAAATGGTACTCTCTTTTCAGTACCCAGTTGCTGCCGATGCTAAGCTGCCATTGACTTTTTTTCTGTTGCCACTGCTCTAAAATCGATGTCATTTGCTGCTCTTTCAAAATGACCCCTGTTTCTGAGAATACTTTGTCGAAGAAGGAGTGGAAAAAATAGTATCGTTCCGCTTCTTCCATTTTTTCTATCATTTCTGCTGAAAATTGAAATCGATCCTTTAACTGTTCGACTTCCTTTTCGATTAACTGCCCCATACATTTTTGAATGACTTGGTCTGCCCATTGAATCTGTTGCGAAAACTGCTGAAAATGTCTCATCACCTGGGTGTTTTCTTGTTTTAACTGAGGAACAACCAAATGGCGAAGCCGATTTCTTTGGACATCTAATAATTGGTTCGTCTGATCCTCAAAGTAAACAAGCTGTGATTCTGCTGCATAAGCATATAATTCTTCTTTACTGAAACTCAGCAATGGACGAACAAGCCTGCCCGTAGCAAATGGTTGTACTTCTTTGATTCCAGAAAAAGTACTTAACTGTCCTCCACGAATGATTTTCATCAACACCGTCTCGATTTGATCATCTCCATGATGAGCAGTCATCAACGTATCATATTGTTCTTCTTCCATCACGCGAGTGAATGCTTGATAACGAAAGTTACGGGCTGCTGTTTCTATGGCCGTTTTGGCCGGATCTTCCCAAACACTTACATATAAAGGGAGATTCTTCTTTTCACAATATGAGCGAAGATAAGCAGCTTCTTCTGCTGATTCTTCTCTCAATTGGTGATTGATATGGACGACGCCCAAAGAAAAACCGATTTGGCGTTGCGCTTGCAAAAGCAAATGGAGCAAAACCATCGAATCAACCCCACCTGATACCGCTGCTAAAATCCTTGATTCTTTTTGCCAGAATCTTTGTTCATTCCCGTGCCGAATAAATGACTGCTGCAATAGCGGTACTTTTTTACCGTCTTTTTCAACGCTCATTCTTTCCACACCCTTTCTTCCTAAAAAAAGAGAGCGGGAAAACGTCTAAAACGACAATTAACCTGCCCTCTGTTGATACTCTGACTAAAATAGTCGCATCATCATTATTTTCAGCTTTATTAGCTGCGGCGTCCGCCACGACCACCGCGTTTTCCTTCTGTGTTTCGCTTCAATGAAGATAAGCGGTCATCGCTATCTTTCAAAAATGAACTCATCAATGAATCGAAGTCTTCTTTTTGAGCTGAAGGCTGACTGCGAGAAAAAGATTTTTTCTGTGCTGGACGATTGCGGTTGTCACGGGAATCTTTTTGTTGAAATTTTTTAGGACGGCTTTCTTCTCCAGATTCTACAGGTTGTTCCTGCGCTTTGCGGATAGATAGTCCGATTTTCCCATCATCATTTACTGAAATAACTTTGACTGTTACTTCATCTCCTACACTTAAAACATCATGGATGTCTTTTACATATCCATTTGACACTTCGCTAATATGAACTAGACCCGTTTTTCCAGCACCTAGATCAATAAACGCACCAAAATTTGTAATTCCTGATACTTTTCCTTGCAGTTTTGCTCCTACCTCGATTGACATAAAAAAAATGTTCCTCCTAATTATTTCCCTTTTTTATATTCCTGCTTATTTTGCAGTTGTAGAACTAGTTGATTGATCTGTTTCATTTGTCGAGCTGTCTGTATTTGATTCTAATATAGGATAAACTTTTTCACCGTCTTTTGAGTAAAAGAATTTGCTTCTGGCAAGTTTAGCTACATATTCATCATCTTTCAGCAATGAAACATCTTGGTGCAGCTGATCAACGTCTGCGTTGACTTCTTTCATTTCAGCATTTGCTTCGACTCTCAATTCGTTCAATTGATGCATCCTTTGCATATCATGGAAAATCTGCACACCTATTATCGCGAAAATGACCAAAGCACCAACAAAAATTGCAGCCAGTCTGCGTCTTCGAAAAATCAGTTGTCGTTGTTGTTGCTGAAATTCAGCATACTTTTTCTTTGCATATTCCGTATCTAGCGCAGCGATTTTATTGCTTTTTTTCGTCACTTGGATTCGCTCCAATCTTTTTTGATTGTCTTTCTCATTATACCAATATCATGAAAGCTTGTCTAATCTATTTCTCTAGTGTTTCTGTGCGATTTTCAGAAATAATTTCGTACATTTTTTGTGCATCTTCTTTTTTGGTCGATTCATGTAATTCCGTAATTTTCACTTCCAATGTTTTGTTGCCGAACTGGACTTTCAAAATGTCGCCTACTTTGACGTCACTGGAAGATTTTGCCAATTTTCCGTTGATTTGGATCCTTCCTTTATCAGCCACTTCTTTTGCTACTGATCGTCTTTTGATGATTCGGGATATTTTTAAAAATTTGTCTAATCGCATATCTTATTCCTCACTTTTTGATTTTTTTGTTTAATCGTAGAATTTTCTTACCAAATGGCAACATGAGCCACTCTCTTACTGTAAACAGACGGAGACGAATCACTGCATAAATGAACACAGATGCGCCAACCCCAACGCCTATCACACTGACAAAAAAAGCAGTGGAACGATGAGTTACAGGACCAAACACTATATTCAATACACCATAATACAGCAGCAGGACTGCTGTCATACAAAGAAGGCTGATAATCAACTTCCGCCCAAAATGTCGTTCTTTCCAAAAAGCATTTAGCTCTTTCGTTTCGATTCGGACAAAATACCAAAGCGTCACACCTAATCCTAAAAGGGTAGACAGGCTTGCTCCGGCTGTTCCTAATAAACCAGTTAGAAAAGAAGTAGTCAATCCTTTTACCAAGAGCCCCCATCCTGCTCCTTTTAAAGAAGGGCGAAAAGAGTTCTTGCTTTGAGCAATACTTTGATAGGCTTGGATGACTGCAGTAAAAGCAATGGAAAAAACAAACAATACAAGCGCTGCATTTCCTGCATAATCTTTAAACAACGCATAATTGATATAAGGAAGCAGTAAGGCTAATCCTAAAGATGCAGCTAATGCCAAAGCGGTCGTCAATCTAAGATAGATTTTGGCTGTCTGCAAAAACTGACGATAGATCCGATTGGTCAAATGACGGGTCAATGCAGGCAGAAATGTCGCACTTAATGCGGTGGCAATCACTAAACCTAATTGAACCAAAGGCTGCCCTCGGTCATAGACCCCTTTTGCTATCTTCGCACCATATTCCGATAGACCGTAAACTTCCAAAGCATTTTTTACAAAGAAAGAGTCGATCAGCTGAAAAAAGATGAGTAATCCGCTATAAATCGAAACCAGACCGCCTTCTACTAGAAAGCGTCGGATCAAAGATTTTGGTGGCTGTTTGAATAATGGGAACCGGCGGAAGCTTAATACTCCTCCATGAATCTTTTGTTCATAGTAGTGAAGGATTCCATATGCGCATAACCCGCCAAAAACGGCTCCACTCATCGCTGCCGTCCCTGTTTGGTACACCGTCCATCCGAGCTTTCTAAAAGCAAATGCACTACAGACGATTACAGAAACACGAACGAACTGCTCAACTACTTGAGAAACTGCCGTTGGTTCCATCAAAAATCTTCCTTGAAAATTCCCTCGATAAAAAGATAAACCAGGCATCAGCAAAAAGGTAAAAGAAACTACTTGGATCAGTGGTTTCAATTGTATATCCCCCATCATCCAAGCAATCCAACTGCTAAATGAAAAGACAAACAGCCACAGAAAGACGCCTGTCCAAAACACCAAGGGATAAAGACTTTGCAAAGCTTGCTTTCGCTCGAAAGGATTCTTTCTTTCTGCAACGTACTTTGATATGAACTGCGGAAGACCTGATAAAGCTAAAGTCATTGCTATACCATAAATTGGATAAACTTGCTGATAAACATAAAAACCTTCGTCGCCGACTAAGTTTTGGAGGGGAATTCGGTAAAGGGCACTTAATACTTTTGCTATGAAAGAAGCAATCGTCAGTACAAATGCTCCTTGCATGACGCGCCGCATTTCTTTATGATCCAAATCGTTGCTCCTTCCTACGCTGACAGATATTTTTGCTCACGCAATGCTTTGACAAACTTTTGGATTTCCTGAAGCCACACTGCTTCTTCCATTTGGTTTGGAATCGTCAAGCGTATCACCATCTGTTCTTTTTCAACGCCTAGACTGGCTTTTAGTTTCGTCGCCGTTAGCGCTTCGAATAATTGTTCCACGCTGTAGCGTTTCGTTCCAACTTTGCTTAGAGTAAAGACGATATGCGGCTCCTGTTTCCTTATCGTTTCCAAGAGCGCTCGATCGCCATCCATTTTAATCTGTCCGATTGTCAGGAGGTGTGCTACTTCTTCTGGGTATTCTCCAAAACGGTCGAGCAGATCATCTTCCAGTTCATCTAGCATTTCTTGCGAATCAAGTTCACGAATTCGTTTATAGATCTCGATTTTCTGCCGCTGATCTGCCACGTATGTTTCAGGTAGATATGCGTCAACACCGAGGTCGATCTCAACAGTGGTCTTCTCCACTTGACTATTCTTTCCTTGTTTACGAGACACTGCTTCGCTCAGCATTTGAGAATACATATCGAAACCGACTGCATCAATAAATCCATGTTGCTGAGCACCTAAGAGATTACCTGCACCGCGAATGGAAAGATCACGCATCGCAATTTTGAATCCAGATCCCAGTTCTGTAAAATCTTTGATTGCCTGAAGACGCTTTTCACTGACTTCATTAAGGATCTTCTGCTGCTCATACATAAAGTAAGCATATGCGACGCGGCTACTTCTTCCTACCCGTCCGCGTAATTGATATAACGTGGATAAACCCATATAATCAGCGTTCTCAACAAACAATGTATTTGCGTTCGGGATATCCACTCCTGTTTCAATGATGGTCGTAGTGACAAGAACATCATACTGACCTTCAATAAATTCAAAGAGCGTATTTTCTAATTGCGCCTCTGTCATTTGTCCATGAGCATAGCCGATCCGCGCTTCCGGAACGAGTTCTTGGATTTCTTCTACTTTTTGTTCGATCGTTTCTACTCGATTATATAAATAGAATACTTGTCCACCTCGTCCCATTTCTCGATGGATTGCTTCGCGGATAGCCCCAGGATTTTTTTCCATAACATATGTTTGGATCGGATAACGATTCGCAGGCGGTGTTTCGATTACTGAAAGATCTCGCACGCCTAGCATCGACATATGCAAAGTTCTCGGAATCGGTGTTGCTGTCAGAGTCAAAACATCCACTTGTGCACGTAACTGTTTCAATCGTTCTTTATGTTTTACACCAAAACGTTGTTCTTCGTCAATGATCAATAGACCCAAATCGCTAAATTCAATATCTTTTGACAAGATTCGATGGGTTCCTACAACAATATCAACTTGACCTGTGCGCAGTTGTTCGATGGTTTCTTTTTGTTGCTTTCTTGTTCTGAAACGACTTAATAGCCCGATATTTACGGGGAAACCTTCAAATCTTTCCAGCATCGTTTCATAGTGCTGCTGTGCCAAGATCGTTGTTGGAACTAAAAAGGCTACTTGTTTGCTTTCCTTTATCGCTTTAAAGGCCGCTCGAAGCGCTACTTCTGTTTTCCCATAACCAACATCACCTACGAGTAGTCGATCCATTGGTTTTTCTTTTTCCATATCCCGCTTGATCTCCGCTGCACTTCTCAACTGGTCGTCTGTTTCAGAATAAGGGAAAGCATTTTCAAATTCTTTTTGGTAGGCGTCATCAGGACCAAAAGCATATCCTTTTTCTGATTCTCTTGCTGCGTATAGTTTGATTAAATCGTCAGCGATATCTTCGATTTTCGAAGATACTTTTCGTTTAGTTTTCGTCCATTCACTTCCGCCTAACTTATTGATGCGAGGTGCTTTGGCTTCCGAGGCGACATATTTTTGGATCAGATTCAGTTGAGTAACAGGAATAAACAGTTTGTCGTCGTTTTGATACAAAATAGTCATATAGTCTTGGTGAACGCCATCTACTTCTAGCGTTTCCATCCCAATGTATTTCCCGATACCATGATTGGCATGGACAACGTAATCTCCTGCTTTTAACTCATTATAGCTTTTCAATCGCTCTGCGTTTGTTACTGTTTGTCGTCTCGTTTGTTTTTTCGTCGTTTTTTGGAAAATTTCTTTTTCTGTGATAGCTACTATTTTTTCTTGAGGAAGTTCAAAACCAGCCTGCAAAGCTCCTTCAACTAATTGTACCTGTCCTCTGATCAATGCATTTTTTTCTGTTTCTACTACTAATATATCTTCATCTCGAAGCATTTGTTCTGCTTTACGTATTCTGTCCTTTGTCGGAATAAAGATCACAACAGTCTGTTTTTGCTTGCGCCAACGATCCATTTCTGTTTTCAGCAATGGCATTTGTCCGAAGAACTGTTGCATCGTCCGATAGTGAAAATTATGGATTGCTTGGAAACGAAGATTTCCCATCCCTTTTTGGAAGAGTGAGAAAAAGGTTGTAGTAAATTTTTCCTTTTGAACGATTCTTTGTACATCTGCTGAAAATGACTGCTCAGAAAAAACCCGCAATTCGCTGATTTTTTGAGTATGCCATTCTGCCGCTTCCCTTTCGATTTCCCGATTTGTTTCCATGATCCGCTGGTAATCATCAACGACTAGTAAACTATTTGAAGGAAAATAATCCAAGATCGTTACAAATTCTTGGTAAAGAAGATCTGAGTAGAATTTTGCTTCTTCTGTCGGGATACCTGCTTGCCAACTTGAAGTCATCTGACCGAAGTAATCTTGTAAAAACTCGCGGTCTGCTTCTTCTGTGGTCGCAGCAAGCCGTTTTTCTAGCATTTTTTGCATTTGCTCTATTCCATGTTCCAGATCCTCTGGTCCATAGACTTGTTCACTCGTTGGAGAAACCCAGATTTCTTCCGTTTTTTCGATTGAACGTTGTGTTTCTGCTTCAAAATACCGCATAGAATCTATCTCTACATCAAATAATTCTACACGAATAGGATAGTTTGTTGTTAATGGGTAAATATCGACGATGCTTCCTCGAATACTGAATTCTCCGGGTTTTGCGACCATTTCTTCTCGTACATAGCCCATCAAAGTCAATTGGCGAGGAAGATTTTCCACATCTATCTCATCACCAACATGCCAATTCAATTGCGCCTGTAGCCAAGTTTTCTTATTCGGCAGCCGCTTGTGCAAAGCTGCGACTGGCAACAAATAGATACCTGCTTTTTTTTCTTGAAGTGCGTTGAGCGTTGCGACTCTCTCGCCTCGCGCTTCTGGAGAAGAAAAGGCCATTTCAGCAGAAAGCACTTCATCCACTGGAAATAAATGGATCTGATTCTGCGGAATCACATGTTGCAGATCTTCTGCTAACTGATTGGCATAATACAAATTTGGCATCAGAATGATCATATTTTTATTTGTTTTCTTAAATGCTCGAGCAAATAGAAGCGTCTTCGCTGAGCCAGCTAATCCTGTGATTAGTTGTCTAGGCATTTTTTCTTCTAAATTGCTGATCCATTCTTTTACTTGCGGATCTTTTCCGACTAATTGAATGATATCCATTCCTTTTCCTCCTTTCTCAATTGAATTGATTCATCGCATCCACGAACGAATGCCCTTCTATGAGATATTCGACTGCTTTAACAGATTGAAATATGCTTTCTTCTATCAAAGGCTGATTTTCTTTGCTGAAAGGACTAAGCACATGCTGGACCACTGTTTTTTTTCCTTCTGGTCTGCCGATTCCCACCTTGATTCGATCAAAGACATTCGTATTCAAATGGGAAATGATACTTTTGATACCATTATGCCCGCCGGCACTCCCCTTTTGACGGAGCCGGATCTTTCCTACTGCCAGATCCAAATCATCGTAGATGACGACTAATTCTTCTGGATAAATCCCAAAATAAGTCATTAACGGTCCGACTGCACGACCAGATTCATTCATAAATGTCTGTGGTTTGACTAGAAGGATCTTTTCTCCATTATGAAAAAATTCGGCAACTTCTGCTTCGAATGGATTTTTTTTGAAAGTAGCTTGATGTTCGCGTGCAATTTGATCCACGACCATAAAGCCGATATTGTGTTTAGTATATTGGTATTTGGTACCTGGGTTTCCTAACCCGACGATCATTTTCATTTTTGTTTTTCCACCTAATTCTAAAAACAGCACAAAAGGCTGGACTGCTAATTAGCGGTCCAGTCCATCGAGCTTTTTTTCTTTTTTATACTGTCAACGTATAGTATACCACAAAACAAAGCGTTTCGGCTAAAAGAGAATCGTTAATAAATGATAAAGAAATTAAAAATTTCTTCAAAGTTTAATGAAATAATTGATTTATAAAAATAGTGAAATAACGCACATGTAAGCTTTTACATATAATACAACCTTGTTATCTGTTATATTTTATAGCCAAATAGCGTGACATGGGGCTTGAGAAATGTTAGCATAAGCATGGGAAAAAACAAATCAATGGAAGGATTGATACTAAATGACTGCAGCTGCAGAAAAAAAAGATCATCAAAAAGTTATTCTTGTTGGAGACGGCGCCGTAGGTTCTAGCTATGCCTTTGCTCTAGTTACTCAAAATATTGCTCAAGAAGTAGGTATCGTGGATATCAATACTGCTAAAACTGAAGGAGACGCAATTGACTTGTCTCACGCTTTGGCATTTACTTCACCTAAAAAAATCTACTCTGCTACTTACGCAGACGCACATGATGCTGACTTAGTTGTTATTACAGCTGGCGCACCACAAAAACCAGGTGAAACTCGTTTAGACTTAGTAAACAAAAACTTAAAAATCAACCGCGATGTTGTCACACAAATCGTTGAATCAGGATTTAACGGTATCTTTTTAGTTGCCGCTAACCCAGTAGATATTTTGACTTACTCAACTTGGAAATTCTCAGGTTTCCCTAAAGAACGCGTTATCGGTTCAGGTACGTCTCTTGACTCTGCTCGTTTCCGTCAAGCACTTGCGGAATTAGTTGACGTTGATGCACGTAACGTCCATGCTTACATCTTAGGTGAACACGGAGATTCAGAATTCCCAGTTTGGTCACATGCAAATGTTGCCGGCTTGCAAATCTATGAATGGGTGAAAAACAACCCTGAAATCGATGAAGAAGCTATGGTTAACCTATTCTTCGGCGTACGTGACGCTGCTTACACAATTATCGAGAAAAAAGGTGCTACTTTCTATGGTATCGCAGTAGCATTAGCACGTATCACTCGTGCCATCTTAGATGATGAAAATGCTGTTCTTCCTTTATCAGTCTTCATGAATGGCGAATATGGATTGAACGACATCTACATTGGTGCACCTGCTGTTATCAACCGTCAAGGTATCCAAAAAGTAATCGAAATTCCTTTAAGCGACAGCGAACAAGACCGCATGGCTGCTTCTGCTAAACAATTAAAAGAAATTCTAGATGAAGCTTTTGCTAAACTAGACGCTGAATAATTTTTGAATATGACGGAAAACATCTAAACGGTGTTTTCCGTTTTTTTATTTTATCACTCTTCTGGTTTCTAAATTTTTTCATAAAGAAGAGATAACCTTCGTCTTTTCGTCTAAATTATGCTATCATGAGACCGTTCCACCCTAAACTTTTACTTAAGGAGTTGTCGATATGACAAGATCTTCGCATCGAAAAAAATCGAAACATGTTGCTTTGCTTTCAGCTCTTGGTGTTCTCTTAGTGCTGATTAGCTTTTATACCTATCGCAGTACATACTACACAAAACATTTTTTGCCGAATACGGAAATCAACGGAATAAATGTCAGCGATCTAACAGTCGAAAAAGCAAATGAAAAATTAAAAGAAGCTTATTCCGATAAAAAATTAGCTATTAAAGAAGATGGAAAAGTCTGGCAGGAAGTACCAAAATCTGAGCTCGGCTATAAAGATGATTTCACTTCTGAGCTTTCTCCGATCCTAAATGAACAAAACGGATGGACTTGGGGAATGACTTATGTTTCAGCAGCGGAAAAACAAGAAATCGATCCTATCAGTCAAGACCACCAGAAACTGGATACTACCGTTCAGACATTGACAACTAAACTGACTGATCTGAATAAAGACCGGACACCTACAACTGATGCAACAATTGAAAAATCAGGCGACTCTTTTGTTATCAAGCCTGAAGTCAATGGAAATACCATCAACGTCGATGCTGCGGTCAAACAAATAAAAAGTGCAGTAAATTCCGGTAAAGATACGATTGAATTAACTGAGTTCAAAGAAAAACCAAAAGTAACCTCCGGAGACAGTTCACTGAAAGAACAGCTCGAATCCATGAATGCTATCGCAAAAGTAAAAGCTACTTACAGTATAAACGGTGAGACTTTCCAGATTCCATCAAGTGATATCATGAGCTGGCTGACCTACGACGGAAAAGTCGATTTAGATACAGAACAAGTACGTCAATATGTAACAGATTTAGGCACAAAGTATAACACAAGTACGAATGACACAAAATTTAAAAGTACAAAAAGAGGAGAAGTTACGGTCCCAGTTGGCACTTACAGCTGGACGATCCAAACAGATAGCGAGACAGAAGCGTTGAAAAAAGCTATTCTGACAGGCCAAGACTTTACTCGTTCTCCGATTGTGCAAGGTGGCACAACCGCTGATCATCCATTGATCGAAGATACGTATATCGAAGTTGATTTAGAGAACCAGCATATGTGGTATTATAAAGACGGAAAAGTAGCCCTTGAAACAGATATCGTTTCCGGAAAGCCATCTACACCTACACCTGCTGGGGTCTTCTATGTTTGGAATAAAGAAGAAGATGCAACTTTAAAAGGAACAAATGACGACGGAACGCCTTACGAGAGTCCAGTAAATTACTGGATGCCGATTGACTGGACAGGTGTTGGTATCCATGATTCTGACTGGCAACCTGAATACGGCGGAGATTTATGGAAAACCCGCGGTTCACATGGCTGTATCAACACTCCGCCAAGTGTAATGAAGGAATTATTCGGGATGGTCGAAAAAGGAACACCTGTATTGGTCTTCTAACAAAAAAGAATTGATAAAAAGAACGCACCAGTACGAATCGTACAGGTGCGTTCTTACTTATTATCTCAACTATGCGCTTGCTTACATTTCAGCAGCAGTAAAGACTTCTGAGACATCATCATCGTCTTCTAGCTTATCTACTAGACGTTCCAATTGCTCCCGTTGTTCCTCATTTAAATCGATCGTCGTTTGTGGGATCATCGTCAATTCTGCTTGCGCTAAAGTGAACTCTTTTTCCAGCTCATCTCGTACAGCAGCAAAATCTTCTGGTGCAGTATAAATCTCGAACACTTCAGGAGAAGTTTGCAGATCTTCTGCCCCCGCCTCTAATACATCTTCAAACATCGTCTCTTCATCCACAGCCAACCCATCGCGTTCAATGACGATATACCCTTTACGATCAAACAAGTAACTGACTGAACCCGTTTCTCCCAGTGACCCGCCGTTTCGAGTAAAAGCTACTCGGACATTTGTCGCTGTCCGATTACGATTATCCGTCAATGCATGGACTAAGATTCCTACTCCACCCGGACCATATCCTTCATACGTGATTTCATCGTAATTTGTTTCATCTACGGCACTGGTAGCCTTTTTAATCGCCCGTTCTACATTGTCGTTTGGCATATTTGCAGCTTTTGCTTTGTCCACAACAAGCCGCAGAGCTGGGTTCATGGATGGATCAGGACCGCCTGCTTTAGCTGCCATATAGATTTCACGAGAAAGTTTCTGAAAGACTTTTCCTCGTTTCGCATCTTGGGCATTTTTTCTTCCTTGGATATTATGCCACTTACTATGTCCTGACATGATTTTTCCTCCCTTGTTCTTTTGAGAATACACTTCTATTCTAGTACTATTTCACAAAAAAACAAAGCCACAGCCAATCTATAAACGCTTCTTGAATGCCGCAAAAAGCACACATAATACCACAGCAGTCAGAGCACCGATCGAATCCAACATGACATCTTGGAACATAGGTGTTCGTCCACCGGTCATCATTTGATGGAATTCGTCCAAACCTGCGTATCCTGTTGCTGAAAGCCAAGCAAGGATCGCTGTCAGCCACCAAATTTTTAGTTTAGGGAAAACACCTAAAAACAAGCTACCACCCAAAACAAAATAAGTACCAAAATGTGCGCCTTTTCTTAAAAAGAACTCTACAAATTTGGCATAGCCCAGATGGTCGATACTCACGATACTTCCACCATAATTAAAATGTATACCTGCTAATGTGTCCTTAAATGGCTGATTAGGAAGCCAGCTTTCTAATCGCGAAACTTGTGATTGCTGTCCGTAAGTTTGAGAAGAACTGTAAAATAAGATGGCAACGACTATAAGTGCGATCACTAAATAAATATTTCCGTTTTTCAGTTGTTTTTTTGAAGAATTCATAAGTCACCTCTGTATTTATCTTAGACTTTTTTTGAAGAAACAACAATCATTTTCATAGAGACTTCTTCTATAAAAAAGTGCTATACTTAACTTTGTATTACAATATGAAGGGAGTTTTTTCATGAGTTATTCATTAAATTGGGATCTAGAATCTATTTTCCCCGGAGGAAGTCATTCTGATGCTTTGAACCAACGGATGAAGCAATTGGAAGACCAAACGAACGAATATTATCAACGTGTAACAAAATGGTCACCTAGTTCTGACAATGCAGAGCAGCTAAAAGCGGTTCTTCAATTGCAAGAAACGATTACGAACGGCTTTACCCAATGCAACAGCTATATTACTGCATTGCTTTCTGCCAATGTCAATGATTCAGATGCAAAGATCTTATCAGGTAAGCTTTACGCCTTGCTTCCTCGTCTACAATCAGCCGAAACAGTATTGTCGAAGAAATTTGCAGAAATATCTGACAATGATTGGAATCAGATGCTTTCCCATGGTTCGTTTGAAACAATCGCGTTTCGTTTAAACGAGATCCGTCGTGACGGTTCACAATTATTATCAGAAGCTGAAGAGAACATTATCAACACGCTCTCATTAGATGGTCTAAATGCCTGGAGCAGTCATTATGATACGATTGTAGCCAGCATTTCGATTCCCTTCGAACAAGATGGTCAAGTTGTCGAATTATCTGCTGGCCAAGCCTTCAATAAGATGATGGGCGATCCAGATCCAAAAGTCAGAGAAACACTTTTCGCAGCATGGGAAAAAGCATGGAAAGAAAAGGCTCCCCTCTTCACAGATACTTTGAATCATTTAGATGGTTTCAGACTTTCTAACTATGAACTTCATGGCATCACAGATTTTCTGCAAAAACCATTAGAATACAACCGTTTGAAAAAAGAAACATTGTCTGTCATGTGGGAGACGATCCAAAAAAACAAACAACCCCTTGTTGATTACTTGACTAGAAAAGCCAATCTTTTCGGTAAAGAAAAAATGGAATGGCAGGATCAAGATGCACCTATTATTTTAGGCGATTTGAAAGAAAAAACCTTTAGTTTTGACGAAGCAGCTGCATTTATTATCGAAAACTTTAATAAATTCAGTCCAAAAATGGCTAAATTCGCACAATCTGCTTTTGAAAAGAGCTGGATCGAAGCAGAAGATCGTCCTGGAAAACGTCCTGGTGGCTATTGTACTGAGTTACCAGAAACAAAAGAATCAAGGATCTTTATGACCTACAGCAATTCTGTTAATGAGGTTGCGACACTTGCTCATGAATTGGGTCATGCTTTCCATAGCAGCACGATGTGGGACTTGCCTTCTTTAAATCGCGAATACGCAATGAATGTCGCAGAAACAGCAAGTACATTCGCAGAACTGATCGTAGCCGATGCTACATTAAAAGCCGCAAAAACAAAAGAAGAAAAAATCAATTTGCTAGATACAAAACTGCAAAATGCTTTAGCTATGTTCATGAATATCCATTCTCGATTCATTTTTGAAAATCGATTCTATGAAGCACGGCAAGAAGGATTAGTCTCAGAAGATAAGATCACAGAGATGATGGTTGAAGCACAAAAAGAAGGCTACCAAGGAGCTTTAGCCACTTATCATCCATATTTCTGGGCTGCAAAATTACATTTCTTTATTGATGACGTACCGTTTTATAACTTCCCATACACCTTTGGCTACCTGTTTAGTTTAGGCATTTATGCTTACGCTAATCAAAAAGGGGCAAATTTCGAAGAAGAATATATCCATTTACTACGTGATACTGCTTCAATGACGACGGAAGAGCTTGCAAAGAAACATTTGAATGTCGATCTCACTCAACCAGATTTTTGGCAAGCAGGTATCGATATGGTGATTGAAGATATCCAAACGTTCATGGAATTGACAGAAGAATTCATCTGATTTCTATTTTCTCTCAATAAAAAAAGAGTTAGTCCAGAAAAGGGCTAACTCTTTTTGATTAATCATTCTTACATGCTGACAGCAAAGTCAGGTGCAAACCATTGAACTGAACCAACTTTTACGCTTTCGCCTGGTTGAGGAGCATGGATATATTGTCCTCCGCCTAAAGCAATCGCTACGTGGTAAGTTCCGCCTGGTGAACCCCAGAATAATAAGTCTCCAGCTTTTGCTTGAGAAACTGAGATTTTTGTTCCAGCTGATTCTTGAGGAACTGTCCAACCACCAATGTCACGACCAGTTACTTGCAAGTAAACATAGCGTGTGAATCCTGAGCAGTCAAATCCACTTGGATCTTTACCGCCCCAAACATATGGAGTACCGATATATTTGTAAGCTTCTGCTACGATTGCTGCACCATTCACACTTCCAGAAGGCGTTGGCGTTGGCGTTGGTGTTGGTGTTGTATTAGTTGTGTTATTAGTTGCATTACTACCAGTACCGTTCCCAGGATCAACACTTTGATCTGTTGATGGTGTTGTAGGCGCAGGTGTTGTTGATTCTTCTGTTGAAGATTCAGGTACAGTTGTTGACTCTTCTGTTGTTGAAGATTCAGGCACTGTTGTTGATTCTTCTGTTGTTGAAGATTCAGGCGCTGTTGTTGATTCTTCTGTTGTTGAAGATTGAGCAGCTGATGATGATTCTTCAGTCGTTGAAGATTGAGCAGCTGATGATTCTTCTGTTGCTGAGCTTTGTGCAGCTGATGAAGCTTGAGTAGCTTGTGCTTCAGCTTCTGCTTGTTCGCGTGCTTCTTTTTCAGCTTTTTCTTGTGCTGCTTGTTGACGTGCTTGTTCTGCTAGACGTTGTTGTTCACGAATGCGTGCTTGTTCTGCTTCAGCTTCTGCTTTTTGGCGGTTCAAGTCAGCTTTCTTGTCTTCAGCAGTTGCTTGTTCAGCAGCTAATGAAGTTTTCAGTACGTTCAAATCAGCTTGTTTAGATAAAAGATCGCCTTTTTGAGATTCCAAAGCAGCTTGGTTTTCAGCTAATTCTTTTAGTTTAGCATCGTTTTCAGCTTTTTTGTCTTCTACAGCTTTTTTATCTTGTTTTTGTTGTTCCATCAAGTCGTTGTTTGCTTTTACCATCGTTGTCATTGCTTGAACGCGTCCGATAGCATCTGCTAATGAATCAGCATTCAATACAGCGTCAATATAGTTTGAGCTTGTATTGCTTACTTGTGCTTCACGTGCTTGTTTTTGGATTGTATCTTCACGTTTTTCAATACGTTCTTGTAAATCTGCAATATCTTTTACTAATTGTGCAGATTCTTGACGCAATGTGTCTTGTTTTGCTAATAGATCTTGTGCTTGTGTGTTGATTTCAGAAACTTGGCTTTCTAGGGCATCGATTTGTGATTGTGCATCTGCTTGTTGGTTTTTCAAGTCTGCAATCTTTTGATCTTGTTGTTGTATCTGAGAATCAAAATCGTCCGCCGCGGCAGCGATCGGTGATGCTACGGCAGTCAAGGTCATTGAACATACCATTACTGCTGATATTAAACTCTTTTTCACTCTTCATTCCTCCGACTGGCTTAATTTAATAAATATCTAAATATATTTAAGTCTTTCTTAACGATATAAAAATTGTACCATAGCAGTATGTCAGCGATATAATAGTTATGTTACAAAAATGTTTCAAAACAACCTCTAAAAATGACAAAACTGTTCGTTTCAGAAAATGATCATGAAAAAGGCATGCTAAGACGGGCTTTTTTTAAGATAACAACAATTCTTTTTTACTTTCAGAGGAAAAACAAAAAAAGAAATTATTCATCACTGAATAATTTCTTAAATGGAAAAATGAATAATACAAAAATAATCATGTTCAACAGCAGTGTAGGCCCTAAGAACCTTGTAATAAAATACGTGTTATTTACTACTGCTAGTTTAAAAATCAATTGGACCACCATCGTAAACAGTTCATACCCCGTGACAAAGATAATCATACTGAAAAATTCAGTAAAGATGTTGACGTGGATGACATCTTTCATTACATACATCAACCATACGATCAAAGGGAGAGCTACGGCATAGATACCGATAACACCGATATAGTAAACATCATAGACTGCACCGAGAACAATCGTGGTGATTAGCAAATAGCGTTTTTCAAATGCCATACTGCAACATAACAATGCCAAGATCAGAAAGTGGGCATTTGACATATAACTGCCTTTCGACCACTCTCCTAGCATTCTTGTTAAATGGCCATCTATCAACATCAAAAAGAAAAGAACGATTGGCAGATAGTACTTCATTGTTTCTTTTTTCAACATGGACTAATCCTCCGCTAGCCGTTGGACAATCGTCACAACTGACACATCATACATTTCTGCATAAGGTTTCACATAAACTTCCCGATCCAGGCCATAACTGTCTGGTTTCGTTTTGATAACCGTACCGATCGGCAAGTTAGCTGGAGAATTTCCTCCAAGACCGGATGTCTGAACAACATCCCCTTCTTTGATATCCGTATCACCAGTCAATTGGGTCACCACTAATGCATGGAGTTTTTCATCATAGTTTTTAAGCAAACCGAATGCTTCGCCATTAGCCGAAGATACCCGTACTGGAAAATGATTGGAGCTTTCGTTAGAGGATGACAGTAATTCGATTTTAGACGAAGCTGTATTGACTTCGATCACTCGGCCGATCAATCCTTTTTGCGACATGACTGCCATATTTGCTTCGATACCGTCTTTAGAACCCTTGTCTACGATCAGCATGTCCTGCCAGCTATCTGGTGAACGAGTAATGACATTTGCCGTTACTTTTTCGTAACTCGTCAGCGTCTGGTTCAAATCAAGTTCTTTTTTCAAAGATTCGATTTCTCTCTCGTAATTCTTGTTTTGCTGTGCAACGTCATCATAGCTATCGATTTTTTCTTTTAGCCGCTCATTTTCGGCATAAGTTGAAAAAAGATTATGGACAGAATCTACTCCGTTTCGCACCCACCGTACTGGGGCAGAGATTGTTTTATCAACCATTGCAACACTGTCATTAACGATGGATTGGAAGAAATTAGGCTTTCCTTCATTCGCTCGCTGTGCAGCGGTCACACTTAGTATCGTCACCACGATGATAACAATAACCAAGGTAATAATAATATTTTTATTAGGATTGAACTTCTTCACAAAGACACCTCGAATTAATTAGACTCTTGTGTTCAATTTTATCACTAAATGCTGGGAAACAAAAGGCAAGTTGCTCCTCTTAAGCTTTTTTTTAGTAAATAATAGATTCTGTCATTTTTAGCCTGAAAGACAAAACTTTTCCTTTTGTTCATTGGTCAGTCTTTGCTTTGAATAACTGCAATCATACCATCTGAAAAAGAAAATTCAGCGGTATCTGAAAGAAACTCGTTACTTGCATAAGATGTCGGGTATTCAACTGCTTTATTTTCCAATACATACTTACTGCCTTTCAATGTAAGAGCCGAGACGGGCGTCAAACAGCAATAAGCTAGATACTTCATACTTGGAACCTGTCTTACTATATGCTTTCCAGGCAAATAATAAGCCAAATAATTTTGACGATCTCTAATAATAAGCTGATGGGCAAACGGTTTGAATCGAGGTTCCAGACCTAACCAGAGATTGGCTAAAAGATGATCCAATCTTCCGCCTGTGGCGCCGATCAAAGTGACTTCAGCTTGCGGATAACGTTCAAATGTCTTTAAGATCCCCAATTGTGTATCTGTATCGTCTTTTTCTGCGGGTGAACGGGCATACTCTTTGGCTTTTGCAAATACTTCCTCCTGCTCTTCGTTCGACAATGAATCAAAATCACCTACTGCCAGATCTACTGGGTAGCCTGCTTGAAGCAGATACAGCGCACCACAATCTATTCCGACATAGGCATCGTATTTGGTCAGTAGAGGCTGCGGCCAGTTTTCCGGATTACCTCCAGCAGCTAATAAAATTTTCATTTAATTTAATGCCTCTTTTAACCGTTCGATTTGTCCGACTGGATTTTCGGCTCCATAGATATATGATCCTGCAACAAAGACATCCGCCCCTGCATCTTTACAGATTTTTGCTGTTTCTGGAACGATTCCGCCATCTACTTCGATTGCATAAGACCAATTGTTCTCTTTACGTAGATCAGCGAGTTCTGTGATTTTTTCTACCGTTTCTTCAATAAAGCTTTGTCCGCCAAACCCAGGATTGACAGTCATGACCAGCACTTGATCAGCCAAAGGCAAAACATGTTTGATCATGGAGACTGGTGTCCCCGGATTAATAACTACTCCAGCTTTGACACCTAAGCTTTTTGTCATTTGGAGTGCCCGATGGATATGAGGAGTTGCTTCTACATGAACAGTAATGATATCTGCTCCAGCTTTCGCAAATGCTGGAATGTAATTTTCCGGATCAACGATCATCAGATGGACGTCTAGCGGTAATTTAGTGACAGGTCGGATTGCCTGAACAATATTTGGCCCTAACGTGATATTTGGGACAAATTGGCCATCCATGACATCTACGTGGATGTAATCTGCGCCTCCTTTTTCTACTAACTCAATATCTCTTTGCAAATTGGCAAAATCTGCGCTCAAAATGGATGGTGCTATTTTCATTCTTGGTTCCTCCTATTTTCGTTTACCTTCTTTTTTCGTATACATGGGTTTTCTTTTCTCGATTTCTTGTAAGAATTGCAAATAATTATCGTAACGTGTCTGTGCGATACCACCTGTTTCTACTCTATGTTTCACTTCACAGCCAGGTTCTTTGGCATGCATGCACTCTCTAAATTTGCAATGGGCAGAAGCTTCCACAAATTCCGGAAATTGTCTTGGCAATTCTCCTGCTTCGATAGTCAAAAAGTCAATCGAGCTGAATCCTGGTGTGTCTGCTACTAACCCACCGTAGATAGGGAGCAGCTCCACATGCCGTGTTGTATGCCGCCCTCTTCCAAGTGCATCAGAAATCTCTCCTGTTGCTAAATTCAGTTCTGGAGATATTTGATTCAGTAGTGTTGATTTTCCTGCTCCAGACTGTCCCATGAAGACCGATAGCCGTTCTGGAAAATAACGGATCAATTCTGTCGTGTCACCCGCATGATTGGGTACAATCACTGGGTAGCCTATTTTAGTATAGATTTGCTTGATTTCTTCGATTTTTTTCGGGTCGTCTGACAAGTCGGTCTTCGTCAAAAAAATAAGCGGTTCGATTGATTCATATTCCAAGGTAACTAGAAAGCGGTCAAGCAGATTATAAGAAAATGCAGGTTCCACGATACTTGTGACAATGATTCCAAGATCAACATTTGTGACTGGCGGGCGAACTAATTGATTTTTTCTCGGCAAGATTTCCAGAAGATAGCCGTCTGTTTGATTTTCACTCTCAAAGATTACCTGATCTCCGACAAGCGGCGTGATTTTCCGATTCCGGAAATTCCCTCTTCCTCTTGTTTGATAGGTCTCTCCGTCTGCGTATACATAGTAAAAACCGCTGATTGCTTTTCTGATTTGTCCTTTGATAAGTGCCACCTCCGTTTTTGTTTATTTTACCATATGAAGAGGAAAGTAGGTGTCGTTCCACGCAAACTTCTCAAAGTAAAAGGCTTGAAAACTAATCAAAAGGGATAGAAAACACAAAAAAGGGACTGCGGCACAGTCCCTTCGAATAAACGGTGTTCCAGAAGTAGCTTCTGTCACAACCTCTTTGTTCTATTTTATTAAAAACTTATTTTGAGCTTTCTGAGGTACTATCTGATGAACTTGTAGTGCTGGAAGATTCTTCTTTGGAAGAGCTGCTCGTACTGCTAGAGCTACTTGAGCTGCTAGAACTGTCTGAAGAATCTTTCTCAGAACTAGAAGACGCTGGGTCTGGTCCTTTAGAGTAAATCACGTTTACAACCATTCCTTTGGTAATCGTCGTACCTGCCCCTGGCACTGTACGGATTACTTTGTCCTTATCCACCGTGCTTGAATATTCAGAAGTCTCATGACCGATATATTCTGCACCAATACTAGCCAAATAACTTTGTGCTTCGCTTTTTGTATAGCCGGAGATGTCATTCAGTTTAGGTTCTGTTCCTTGGCTTACGACAAAACTGATGTAAGTTTCTTCTGCTACAACTTCACCTGAGGCTGGATCCTGACTAATGATCGAACCCGATGGCACAGTGTCGCTATAGTCATAAGTAGCACTAATGTTATTGATATTGAATCCTTGTGTAACAAGCCAATTACGGACAGTTTCGTAGTTTTCTCCTACATGACTACTCAAAGTCACTGTTTCTGGTCCTTTGCTGACTGTGAAAGTAATCGTGTCTGTTTTAGGATCGACTTCTGTATCTTCTGATGGAGATTGCGAAATGATCATTCCGCTTTCTACCTCTGAACTGAATTCCTCTTCTTTTTGAATCAAATCAGCAGAAAATCCTAATTCTTTCAAACTTGCTTCAGCATCTTCATAACTTTTACCACTGTAATCATCTAATTTGATTTTTTTCGTGCCACTGCTGATATAAAGAGTGACTTCGCGTTTTTGCTTGACTGTCGTTCCCGCTGCCGGGTCTGTCTTCACCACATTGCCTTCTTCGATTTTGTCATCTGCAATTTCTTCTGTTTTTGTTGCTACTTCTAATTTCGCTTTTGCGAGTGTTTCTCTGGCAGAAGCTTCAGAAAGATCAGAAACATCAGGAACAACAACTTCTCCTCGTCCGCCAGAAGCAAAGAATACAGCTGTTCCGATTCCTAAAACAGCGAGGACAGCTAACAGAATCAGCCACCATTTTTTCTGTCCTTTCTTTTTAGGGTCAGGCAGAACTTCTTCCTCTTCCGGCAATGTTTCGTTTCTCGGTTCGTCTTTTGGCAGAGGCATAGATTTGAATGAATCCGGCATTGGTGTATCTGCCGCAAGCGGTGTGATAACTTTTGTTTCGTTATCCATCGCATGAGGTTGCCATTTTTCTTCGTTTGCACGAGCTGGTGATAATACTGTAGAAAGATCATCAGACATTTCTTCGGCTGACTTGTAACGGTCTGCAGGTTCTTTAGCCGTCGCCCGTAAAATCACATTTTCCAGTGCTTGCGGTACATTTGGATCAAGTGCCTTTATGGATGGAAGATCATCTTGGAAATGTTTTAAAGCAATCGTCACAGCAGATTCACCGTCAAACGGCACGCTACCTGTCAGCATCTCATAAAGAATGATCCCTAAAGCATAAATATCTGACTGCTTCGTTGCCATACTCCCTCTTGCTTGCTCAGGAGATAGGTAATGAACAGATCCCAACATCGTATTCGTCTGTGTGATCGATGTTTCAGATAAAGCAATAGCAATCCCGAAATCCGTGATTTTTACTACACCTTCGTTATCGATCAATACGTTTTGGGGTTTCAAATCTCGGTGGATGATTTGATGGTTATGAGCTAAAGAAATAGCAGAAAGAATCTGCTGCATAATATTTACTGCTGTTTCATAAGGAACAGGATAATGTGTTTGGATATATCGTTTCAAGTCCATTCCTTTGACGTATTCCATCACTAGGTACTGCATATTGTCTTCTTCACCAACATCGTAAACACTGACAATATTTGGATGAACGAGTTCTGTTGCTGCTAAAGCTTCTCGCTGAAATCGTCGAATCGCGGTTTGATCATTTTGAAAGTCGAATCGTAAGACTTTGACTGCTACATCTCGATCCAAGATCAAATCGTGCGCCAAAAATACATTAGCCATACCACCACTACCGATATTCCCCGTGATCTGATAACGGCCATTTAATTTTTTTCCCAACTCGATCATACACTGTCCTCCTTATATTCGATAAGAAGAACGGTGATATTATCCGCTCCGCCTGCTTCATTGGCACGATCAATCAGCTCAGTTACTTTATGGGATAACGGGCCTTCTTGATTAATGATCGTTCCTATTTCTTCTTCAGATAGCATATTCGTCAAGCCATCTGAACATAACAGCAAGCGATCTTTTAGCTGCCAAAGATGAGTAGAAACATCTACTTCGACTGTTCCTGGCATGCCGACAGAACGTGTTAAAATATTCTTTCTTGGATGGTTCACTGCCATTTCTTCGCTGATTTCCCCTGATTTGACTAGTTCGTTAACTAAAGAATGATCCTCTGTCAATTGCATGATTTTATCTTCGCGAATCAAATACGCTCTGCTGTCGCCAACATTCGCAATCGTGAACCAGTCATCTGACAGAGCTGCCGCTACGATTGTTGTTCCCATACCATTATATTCCGGCTGTTCTTGTCCTCGCTGATAAATCAGCATATTTTCCTCTTGAATCGATTGAATGAACCACTGGGCGATTTTTTCATCGTCGGCAGCTTCTTGTTCTTCCCAAGCTTCGCCTAGATTTGTTACCGCCATTTGACTAGCAATGTCTCCAGCACGGTGGCCACCCATCCCATCTGCTAATACAGCAAGCTTGAGACCTGAACGGCTAGTAAATACACTGGCATAGTCTTGATTGGTGTTACGTCGTCTTCCTACATCTGATTGATATTCAATCTGCATTTTTTCACCTCATTACTTTTTGCGCAAACAACAAATGAAAAATCCATCTGTGTAAAACTGATGCGGATACAAAGTCAACATTTTCTCTACGATTGATGATTGTAGCATAGGATCGGTCAAAACATCAATCCTCTCAAAATCAGGGTGTGTTTCCAAGAAAGCAGAAACAACGTCTTGGTTTTCTTCTTTTAAGATCGTACAAGTACTATAAGTCAGAATACCGGAAGACTTTAAAGCTGGTGCGCAGCTTTCTAAAATTTCCAATTGGATTTTTGGTAAATTCGCTAATTCATCCGGCTGTTTTTTATAACGGATATCTGGTTTTCGCCGAAGGAGCCCTAGACCTGAACAAGGCGCGTCTACTAAAATCCGATCGAACTGCTCTGGTTCAAACTGCTTGCTGACTTCTCTAGCATCCATCTTTTGAGCGTAAACAGCAGAAGAGACACCCAGACGTGTTGCATTTTCTTCAATGAGTTTGACTTTGTGTTCATGTACATCTAAAGCAATCACTTCCCCACCACATGAAGGATCCAAAAAAGAAGCAATATGTGTCGTCTTACCTCCGGGTGCTGCACAGGCATCTAAGACATGATGTTCAGGCTCGATTTGCATAGACGGCGCTACAAGCATCGAACTTTCATCTTGGATCGTCATGACGCCATCGTGGAACAATGAGCTAGAAGCTAAATGCCCTTTTTTCGCTACTATACCGTATGGACTGACTTGGCTTTTTTCAGCTGTGATCTCTTCTTCTTGCAAAACAGTGATGGCCTGATCTCTGGAAAGTCGGCGTGTATCTACTCGGGCACTAGCATGGCTAGGCTGATATAGCGATAAACCGAGCTTTTCAGTTTCTTCGTAACCGATTTGATCCACCAACCGCTTCGTCATCCATAGAGGCAGGCTGATTTTGACAGAAAGTCTTTCGATAGGATCAGTAATGCCTTGCAGATCTGGTGCTCCTTGACGCTGATAATTCCTCAAAACACCATTTACAAATTTTCCTGTCCCAGGATTTCCTTTTACTTTCGCGATTTCGACCGCCTCGTTTAAAATAGCATGTGCAGGGACTTTATCTAAAAATTCTAATTGATATACAGAAAGATAAAGAAGCGTCTTGACCCAGTCATCCACTTTTTTTGCTTTAGCGATCAATGGTGCAACGTAAAATTCCAATAGTCGCTGATGGCTAATCGTACCGTAGATCAATTCTGTAAATAGACCCACATCTTTTTGATTTAGCTCGCTTTGTTTGATCATCTCATTCAACAAAAGATTCGAGTAGGCGCCGCCCTTGTTCACTCGCTCTAATGTCAGTAATGCCATATATCGTACAGATTTTTTCATTTTTTTAGGGATTTTTTTCATTATTTCACCTGCTGACCAATCTGAACTTGCTGACCGCTTCCGTTAAGAAAATCGTGTACGGCTTGTTTTCCTTTACCAGCTGGCTGTAATTCATTGATGGCTAATACGGTCTGTTTACCGCAAGCAATCCATAGATTTTTTTTGTCTTTTCGGATGATCGTGCCTGGTGCTTCGTCTGTACTTTCTGCCAGTACTTCAACCGATAATAATTTCCAGCGTGTACCTTCATAGGTCGTGAATGCAATCGGCCAAGGACGCATCCCGCGTACTTGGTTGTCAATTTCTTCTGCAGTTTTATGCCAATCGACCGCTTCTTGTTCACGTGTGATGTTTGGCGAAAAAGTGGCTTTTGACTCGTCTTGAGGAACTGGTTTTTGTCCATTCAAAATATTAGGCAATGTTTCTAGCAATAGCTTTCTTCCTAAAAGGCTGAGCTTTTCAAACATCGTCCCCACATCATCTTGTTTAGTGATTGGCATGCTTTCTTGCGCATAGATTCCGCCTGCATCCATTTTTTTGATCATTTCCATGATCGTTACACCAGTTTCTTTCTCCCCGTTCATGATGGCATAATGAACAGGCGCACCTCCCCGATATTTAGGAAGTAAAGAAGCATGGACATTGATTGCCCCTAATTTTGGCACTTGCAATAACTTTTCAGGCAAGAATTGACCAAACGCCGCAGTGACGATCAAATCAGGCGCCAATTCAATGATTTCTTCCATTTCTGGCGAACCGGAGATTTTCTCTGGCTGCAACACACGGATACCGTGCTTTAGAGCAGCTTCTTTTACCGGTGTCGGCGTAATTACTCGTTTCCGCCCAACTGGACGGTCGGGCTGTGTGACTACTGCCTGGATCTCGTAGCCTGATTCTATCAGCCCTTCAAGAATTGGCACAGAAAAAGCAGGTGTGCCCATAAATACTAACTTAGTCATCAAGATGTTCCTCCATATATTCTTCAAGTTCTTCTTCCGGGATCTGCTGTACCATTTTCTCAATGAACAGAATACCGTCTAAGTGATCGATTTCATGCTGGAAGGCACGGGCTAAATAGCCGAAAGCTGTCACTTCTATCTCTTCTCCATCGCGGTCATAATAGCGTACAGTCACTTCATCTGCTCGCTTGACTGTTCCATAGACATGCGGAATACTGAGACAGCCTTCTACGTCCATGCTTTCACCTTTTGCTTCAATGATTTCTGGGTTTATCAGTTCGAATTTTTCGCCTTCATCTACTTCGATCAAAGCGATTCTCTTGTTTTGTCCTACTTGAGGAGCAGCAATCCCTATTCCGTCATTCGCAATCATCGTCTCATATAAGTTGTCTAACAAAGCAATCGTTTCATCCGTGATCACGTCGATTGGCTGAGCAGGTCTTTTTAATTTATCATTAGGGTGGATCAATATAGGATAGCGCATAAGTTGGTCCTTTCTTAAATAAAGTTTAATGGTTCGTTGTCAATTGCCACAAAAAGACCTTGCCGCTGTTCTTTCTGGCTTCCATTCAAGATTTCATCCAAAACATGAGGAAGATTCGGCTCATGTTTATATTTGATAATCAGTTGATAATAGTATCGATTTTTCACTCTCAAAATCATGCTGGGTGTTGGTCCTAGTAACAAACTTTGAGGACTTAATACTTCTTTTAGCTGATTGGCAATCTGAAAGATTTTCTTTGCCGCCACTTGTTCTTCAGGATGGCTGGCAGTTATTTTCACAGTAAAGTAATAAGGAGGGTAGCCTCCACGATGCCGTACATGCATTTCCTGCTGATAAAACTGTTCATAGTTTTGTTTTTTAGCCAATTCTATGGCGTAATGCTGAGGATTGAACGTTTGGATCACGACTTCGCCTGGTTTTTCCGCTCGTCCTGCTCGTCCTGAGACTTGGGTCAGCAATTGGAATGTATGCTCGCTAGAACGAAAATCCGGTAAATTCAGGGAGGTATCGGCATTCAACACGCCAACTAATGTGACTTCTGGAAAATCCAAGCCTTTAGCGATCATTTGTGTCCCTAATAAAATATCTGCTTCTTTTGCACCGAATTTTTGTAAAATCTGTTCGTGTGCCCCTTTTCTTCGGGTGGTATCTACATCCATACGCAAAATCCTAGCTTGCGGATAAAGTTCTCGGAGTTCCTCTTCTACTTTTTGGGTGCCTGTCCCATAGTAGCGGATTTTGTTGCCCCCACAATTGGGACAGCGATTAGGAATAGGTTCTTCGTGTCCGCAATAATGACAGCGCATCGAACGTGTATCCATATGCAAGGTAAGAGAGATATCGCAATTAGGGCATGGGAGAACAAATCCGCAGTCTCTGCACATCACAAAAGACGAATATCCTCGACGATTGAGCAGTAGGACAGTTTGTTCTTTTTTGTCTAACCGATCTTGTATCTTTTCCTGCAAATTAGCAGAAAAAGTAGAGGTCCGATGATTCTGAAACTCTTCACGCATGTCTACGATCTCAATAGCTGGAAGTTGTGCAGCTGCTTTGGCTCGGTGGTTCAACTGCAATAACTGATACACGCCTTTTTGAGCTCGTGCTCTTGATTCCAAAGAGGGGGTCGCACTTCCAAGGACTATTGGGCAATGATGGTATTTACTGCGCCAAATAGCTAAATCTCTCGCATGGTAACGCGGCGTCTCATCTTGTTTATAACTTGATTCATGTTCTTCATCGATAATGATCAATCCTATATTTTTCAGCGGAGCAAAAATAGCAGAGCGTGCTCCTACTACTACTTGTGCTTCTTCCCGCTCGATCTTGCGCCATTCATCATATTTTTCACCTTGGGAAAGTCCGCTATGTAAGACCGCAACTGATTCACCGAAGCGTCCTTTGAATCGCTCGACCATTTGCGGAGTCAATGCGATTTCAGGCACTAACATAATAGCCGTTTTATTTTCTGACAAAACATCAGCGATTGATTGAAGATATACTTCTGTTTTTCCGCTACCGGTGATTCCCTCTAGCAAAAAGACCTGATCTTTTTGTTGCTGACCTGCTGTGATGATTTGTTCGACAGCATTTTTTTGTTCTGCATTCAGTTCCAATGCCGTCGTTTGGTCAAATACTCGGTCTTGATAAGGGTCGCGATAACGTTCTGATTCTACAAACTCCAGCCAGCCCTTTTCTTTTCCTTGATTCAAGACAGCAGTACTGATTTCTTTATCTTTGAAATAAGCGATTGATTCTTCTTGGCTCAGTTCAGATAAACACAAAAGAAGCTCTTTTTGTTTCTTGGCATTTTGCCGTAATTTTGCCCATTCTTCTTCGATTTGTTTTTCAGTTAATAGGGAACGGACCAAACGAATCGTTTTTACTTTATTTCGTGTATGGACTTCGTATTTGATATCTACTAACTGCTCTTGGCGCCAACGAATCAACTGAGAAAGGCTGCCTTCTTCTTCTGCTTCTTTCCAGGAAATCACTTCCCGTTGACCAAACAATGCCTGAATTTCTGGTGTATCTGCCAAAGGATAGATCAATTTATCATATTCTGCTTTCATCACACTCGGAAGCATCGTTTGTAGACAAGTGATTTTGAATGCATAAGTGATCTTTTTCATATAATCAGCTAATGAAAGTAATTCTTCATTGACCACTGGGGCAAGGTCCAGCAAACGGATCACTGCCTTCAACGATGGGTTAGCTGATTCTTCTGATTTTTGGATAGCCATAACAAATCCTTGGACATGACGATTGCCATTACCAAAAGGGACCTCTACCCGCATCCCGACTTGCAAAGCTGTTTCCATTTCAGAGGGAACCAGATAGGTGAATGGCTGATCGGTCTGCATAGTAGGTACGTCCACAATGACTTCAGCTGTTAATGTCATGGTTCGTTTCCTCCTTTTTTTGTCTTTTCATATCAAGCGACAAAAAGTTCCTTGCCTATTTTACTAGAGATCGCTGGATTTGTCTTATTTTCTGCCAAATCCTAACAAAAAATTAACAGCGGATAAGAAAAAAAAGAACTGTGTCAAAAAGTTCAGACACAGCCTTTTCTACCAGACAATAAGAGGCGAATGTTTGAAAAGGAAACAGCTGGGTTTGCTTTTCTTTTTAGATGCTCGCTCTACTTTTCTTTATTACATTTTTTGCTCTTCGCGGATACGTGATTCCAATTCGTGTTGTTCACGCTCTTTTTGAGCTTGACGTTCCTCTTCTTCCATCTTCAAACGTTCACGTTTCAATTCAGGATGGGGATCATTGACTACATTCCCTGCATCGATTTCTTCTAAAGCTTGACCAACGCTTTTTACTGAATCAAAAGAATCTAGTGTAGGTTGTGCACTTGCATCCAACTCATGCGCGCGTTTGCTTGCTAAAATTACTAGAGAATATTTTGAATTTACACGATCTAATAGTGAGTCAATTGAAGGTTTTAACATCATAAGACTACATCTCCTTTAACATTTTAATATATTTACCGATTACGCGATCTACTCGAAAATGTTCACTGGCAATAATGTGTTTGATTCGTTCAACTGCTAGCGGCACTTCATCATTTACAACAGCATAGTCGTAAAGAGCCATCATTTCGATTTCTTCTTTTGCAACTTTCATTCGTTCTTCGATTACTTCATCTGCATCTGTTCCTCGGCCTACGATCCGTGATTTTAATTCCGCTAAATCTGGCGGAGTCAAAAAAATGAATACACCATCGGGCACTTTTTCTTTGACTTGTTTTGCTCCTTGGACTTCAATCTCCAAGAAAACATCTTTTCCTTCATCCAATGTCTTGTTGACATATGACAAAGGCGTTCCATAATAATTCCCGACATATTCTGCGTATTCCAGCATCTCTCCAGCTTCGATCATTGATTCAAACTCTTCTTTGCTTCGGAAGAAATAATCAACGCCTTCGACCTCCCCTTCACGCATTTTACGGGTAGTCATTGAGATTGAATACTGAAAATCATTATCCTCACTCTCAAAAATTGCTTTTCGTACTGTGCCTTTTCCTACACCGGATGGACCAGACAACACGATTAATAATCCACGCTCTGACATGACGACGTCCTTTCAACTAGTCTTTTTGTACTTATCGTTTATTTTGCACTTTTTTTCTGCAACTTTCAAGGTTATCTTTAATTATAGCTAGAAATTGGCAAAAAAGCTACCCTGCATCAAGTAATAAGAACAGCCAAATAAAAATGGCTTCTCACATTTTTGCATAAATTTGGCTTCATACCGAAAAAATGTTTTTTGAACATCACTTATTCAAAATAAAAAAAGGTTGTGACACGAATTTTGTCACAACCTTTAAATGTATTCCTAGAGCAAAGAAGCTAAGCGTAGAAATGCAATCCTGATTATTTATTGTATTTCTTTGTTCAGCATCCTTGCTAAAAGCCCATATTGGACAAAGTATTCACTACACCCATGATCTCATCTTTTCGAGAACGTGCTTTTTCTGTCGGATCTTCTACCTCTTCTGTGTCGATTCGAACAATAAATTTCCGATTCATCGTCACGTAAGCACCGTCGTTGATCAAAATAAACAGTTCGTTCTCATTATAGTCTGCACAGGCATCTTTCCATACGTCAAAGCCGTTTTTTTCAGAAGGGATATCCCGTTTAACAACAGTTTTTCCACTTAATTCGTGGAACGTTACGTCATAGTATTTCATTGTCTCTACCTCTTTCGTCATTCAATATTTTGGACCTGTTCTCTGATTTTTTCTAAGATCGTCTTGGATTGGACGACTTGATTTTTAATTTCGATTGCATTAGATTTGGAACCGATCGTGTTGATTTCCCGATTCATTTCCTGGATCAAAAAATCTAATTCTCGCCCTACAGGACATTGCGCCTCGATAAGTTCATCTAGTTTTTGGACATGGATTGCCAAACGGTCCAGTTCCTCGTGGATATCTCCACGTTCCAGCAAGATAGCCAACTCCGTCAGCAACCGTTGCTCATCCACTTTCGCTCCAAGAAATTCCTCCAGCTTTTTTTGATACCTTAATTGAAATTCCTGTTCATAGACGTCTACAAAACTATTGAGTTTTTTTAGTACTTGTTTGAATTCTTCCGTGTTCTTTTTCAGCACTGAAGCTAAGGCTTGTCCTTCTTTTTCTCGACTGGCTTCAATAGAATCAAGTGCACTTTTCAATGTATCTAGAGCTAACTGTGCCAATTCTTCCATGCTCTCTTCCGGTTTTTCTTCTACCGTTACGAAGTTTTCATCCAGCGCGAAGCGTTCCGCCAGCCGACGAATTGACACTTGATTTTGACTCCCGTATAGTTGTTGAATCCCGTCTGTCAATTGGGTGATAAGTGAATCAATCAATTCCCAGTTGATGACGATCTGCTTTTCGTTTTTGCCAATATAAGCTAGATTCACAAATACCTCGATCCGTCCGCGGCTTAACTGCTGTTTGATAAGCTGACGAAAATCGTTTTCAATAAAGTTCAGGATTTTAGGACTTCGTATTTGGACATCTAGAAAACGCTGATTGACACTTTTTATTTCGATATCCAGCTGATATGCTTTTGTTTCGCGGATGGCTTTGCCAAAACCAGTCATACTTTTCATTCGACAGGGTCCTTCCTCATTACATATTTTCTATTGCTTTTTGCAGTTGTTCAAACTCTTCGTTCGTCAGTGTCAGCCCTTTCCCCATCTTTTCATGGTCGGGTGCCCAATCTCGAAGATCGAATTTCGGCGGACGACCATTCCAGCTGACTAAGTTCAGCTCTTTACGCCATCCTTTGTTGTTTTCTGATAAAACAGCGATTTCTTCTACGATTTCATATGAAAATTCTTGTGCCATGGTTGTTCCTCCTTGAGATAATATAAATATAGGATCAGTAATGTGTCAACTGGCTGTTCAAGCAGTTCACGCTGCAAACGATCCTTACATTTTTCTTGCAGCAGTTTTTCAAAATAAACGGCTTTCGTGCGTTCATTTTGTATTTTCTGCTGATATTTTCGATACCTCCGCCATTCTTCTGTACTTAATTGACCAACTTGTGCCAATAAATCGTCTGGCATACTTTTTTTATCTTGTCGGCAGATCATTTGAAACATCCAATCTACTTCATAGACTTTGTTTGGCAATAAAAAATGTTTTTTTGCTAAAAGTTCCAGCATCGCCAGTCCGCTTGTTTCTGGTTCGACCCTGTTCTTATATATATTACGCAGTTTTTGCCAAAATTTTATGGTTTTGAAAAAAGATAGCTCTAACTGAAGTTCTTTTATTAAGTAAGATAAAAATCCACGCCAGCATGTTCCTGCTTGTTTGACAGAATCAAATGTATACCAATTCCCGTAGTAACAGCCTAATCGTTTTTTCATTTCCAGATAGCCTAATTGTAAATTTAATTGGTTTCTTTGGCTATCAAAAAGCAGAAAGCTGCCAAGCGTCCACAATGTTTGACATTTCCAATGGATAAACGTATCTGGCACACGGATTCTTTTCGCTGGCCCTGGTCCTTGCACATCCACGACAAACGCCTCTGTTGCGCCTTCGTTAATCGCGATGTCAATAGGAATTTTGTTACGATATCCACCATCTGCATATTTATTTTTTCCGATCTTTCGGTAAGCCATAGCAGGATAAAATGAAGCAGAGGCAAGTATCCAATCTGGTATTTCTTCTGTTTTTGTTTGTTGGATAGCAGTCACTACTTCCGCTAGTTCTGGCAATTTAGTAGACACCGTGTATAAACGTATTTTGGAATTGTATTTGAGCAAAGACAAATCTAAATTTTCCTTGACCAGCTTTTCCAATGGCGCAGACGAAACCCCACCTTCAACTAGTGCCGTTTTCGTCATTTGGCGTCTTTCTTGATAGAAACGTTCACGCAAGTCTTCTACGTCAGCCATTTCTGGTAACGCAAGCACTTGTCTGGTTGATAGCTTTTTCCATAAACCCACAGCTTTTTCCATGTCTCCTTGTAAAATCAATGCGCCGTTCAGCGCACCTACCGAGGTCCCAGTGATGATTTCAAATTGGATGTTATGTTCCTTCAGCGCCTGCCATACACCAATCTGATAGGCACCGTGTGCTCCCCCTCCTCCTAATACAAGTGCTGTGTGATAGACCAGCTTTTTATTTAGTTGCATGGTTCCTTGATAGCCGTTTTTATGAAAAATACGCAACCATTCTTCTGATAGAGGAGATTGAAATAAAAAACAACAGTTTTCTTTAATAAAAAAACGAGCGCAAGCTTCCATATGCTGAAAAAGTTTTTGCCATTCAAAAGTTTCGCCTTCGATCAGCAAGTTATTAAAAATAACATCTTCTCTACTTTTATCAATAGTAAAATAGATGGTATATTTTTTTGATACTGCTTCAAAGGCACATTGCTTTTTTGCAGAATGCCAAAATGCTTCTCTACTTTCTTGATGGCTTTGAAAAAACGGAAGAGGTTGTTTTGCTTGGTTGATACGCGAATACAGCGACATTTTCTGTGAAAAGTAAACTTTTTTTATCTCCATCGCTTTCTCCTTTTTCTTCAAGTATACCAGTACGTCGAAAAAAGTTCATGAGTATCGTATTCGACTTTGGATATTCCATAAGAAAACAATTCATAAAACCACCTTTAAATAAAAAATACAAAAATTAATTGAAAATGAGAGTATTTTTAATGAAAACGTGATTTTGTAATGGAATTTTAAAATAAAAGAAACAAGCTTTTTTTATGCAAATGTTGTAAAATAAAAGAGATTAAGAGGAAATAAGAGGAGGAACATGATGACTGAGTCAGTTTATGTACATATTGATACCACAAGTAATGCTGTTTTAACAAAAGGACTGACTGCTACTGATTTTGCAAACAGTATCGTGCATTTTCCTCAAAACTTGCTCTTGCTTGATCCATCTGCTTCTGCTGGAGAATACGAATCTCATACAGGGCTGAAAGTAATCCGTGGTACAGAAAATATCCAGCGTTTCTTTTCCTCTTCTCGAAACAGGCGTGGATTCGATGAATTGAAGTGGATCGACTTTACTGATTTAACGATGCTGAAAGAATTGACACCTTTAGAAATTTCAGAATTGTTATATTTTGGCCATATGAAAACACACCTCCACTCACCATTTTTTTATAAGCTACAAAATAATTTCGTGTACTTCGATCTGAACGATCAATTGAACCGAATTTATTATCGCTATTTAGATGAATTTTACAGGATTTTTGCTAGTAAATTAAGTTCTATCCTGTCAGATAAGATCAATGTAAAAAAATCCTTTTTTAAAAAGGAAACACCTGTTGAAAAAATCAGTGTGGAATTATTGAAAGAAATGCGTAATTTAATGCAGGAAGGGATCATTTTTTCTTTTGATCAAGTTGGTTTGATCGATGACGAATACCGTATTCCTATTTATGTGATTGAGGACTATATTTGGAAATTGAAAGGTACTCGGTATCGGGAAGAAGAAGTCGTCGCTACTTTAATCTACTCTGTCAACGATCGGCGCTGGCAATTGGTAGAAGATGCCGGTCTTTCTTATCTGCCATTGAAGTGAATCTATTTCTTACCGAAAAACAAAAAGGAAACAAGAAACTAGGACATGATTTTGTCTCAAGCTTTTTGTTTCCTTTTTTATTTAAAGATTCTGTCGTTTATCTGGCACAAAAAGCGATGGAATCGTTTGTTGGATCCCTAATAAAACGATCATCGTCACAATCGCTGTGCTCAACCCACTAGCACCATTCATTACGAAAGAAAAGAGCCAAGGATTCATCCCCCATAGTGCATAGGCTCCCCAGAAAACAACTCCCGCAATAAAATGCCAAAAATATCTGGAAAGTGCGCCAATCAATGCACCAAACACTATGTTTTTTCTGATTTGTTTCGTATTTCCATCTGCATAGCTTTTTTGGACATTTGAAGCCATGAGCCCTGCTGCACCTGCAAAAGTATAAGCAATCGGATACTCAATCAACACTTGAACGACACTTAAATAATAAACTTGTCCCAACGGAAAGTGTAAGATCCCCCAAATGAAACCTGCCAGCATCCCTGCCTTTGTCCCTCTTCTTAACGCAAAAAGCGTCAACGGAATCTGCCCTAATGAAATAGAAAAGCTGCTGCCGATCTGGATTGGTATCAATGACAGCACCATCGCTAACGCTGCAACAATCGTTCCTTCTACCCAAACTCTATTTTTTCCCATAAAAAAACTTCCTCCTTTGAATAAAAAAGTCACAAAGGAGGGAGCAGCTTTCGAAAAATTTCAAACAGCTGTTTTTTCACAATTCCTACGCTCGCATAACCGAAACAGGTACGAAGGGTTTAGAAATAGATTCAATCTCAGCCCAATTGGACTCCCCTTTGTGAGTTTATTTATTATTTATTTTTTGTTTCAAATAATGGACTAACTGGTTTGTTTTCATGGATACGTTTGATTGCATCTCCCATTAGTCCGCCAACACTTACTTCATCGATTTTATCGATTTTACGATCTTCTGGAAGATAGATCGAGTCTGTGACAACTAGTCGCTCGATAGCTGAATCTTCTATTCTTTGTAAAGCAGGACCAGATAATACTGGATGGGTACATGAAGCATACACACTTGTTGCACCAGCTTCTTTCAAAGCATTGGCAGCCAATGTGATCGTACCTGCTGTATCGATCATATCGTCGATCAGTACACAAGTTTTGCCTTTGACTTGTCCAATGATGTTCATTACTTCTGCAACATTTGCTTTTGGACGGCGTTTGTCGATGATCGCAATCGGAGATTTCAAGAATTCCGCTAATTTACGTGCTCGTGTAACGCCACCGTGGTCTGGTGAAACAACGACAACATCGTCGCCTTTGATTCCTTTTTCCAAGAAATAATTAGCAATAAGTGGCGCACCCATCAAATGATCGACGGGAATATCAAAGAAACCTTGGATTTGGACTGCATGAAGGTCCAAAGTCAGCATTCGTGTTGCACCGGCTTTTTGAATCATGTTTGCTACTAATTTCGCTGTGATTGGTTCCCGTGCACGTGCTTTACGATCTTGACGCGCATAACCATAATAAGGCATGACTACGTTGATTGTTTTTGCACTTGCTCGTTTCAGTGCATCAATCATGATCAGCAACTCCATCAAGTTATCATTGACTGGGCTGCTCGTTGATTGGATCACATAGACATGCGATCCACGAATACTTTCTTCAATGTTTACTTGAATTTCTCCATCACTAAATTGAGTAACAGATGATTTTCCTAACTCGACACCGACTGCTGCTGCAATTTTCTCTGCTAATGGGCGATTGGAATTTAACGCAAAAATTTTTAATCTTGGGTCAAAGTAATGTTTTGACATGGGGACCTCCACTTTCTTTTTCACAACTCTAGAATTCTACCTAATAAATAGTAGTCATATTTTTTAAATAAATCAAGTGATTTTGCAAAAGTCTTAGTTTAGATAAGGGAGTTTTTTGGCATATCCTTCTTTATTGACTTGTCTTGCTCTCGCAATTGCCAGCGCATATTCTGGAATATTGTCTGTAATTGTTGACCCGGCAGCAATCGAACTGTTTTTAGCTACCTCGACAGGTCCGATGATATTCGTGCTAGAACCAATAAAGCTGTGGTCGCCGACAGTCGTATGATGCTTGTTCTTTCCATCATAGTTGACGAAGACAACACCACATCCGACATTGATCTCTTCTCCCAACGTAGCATCACCAACATAAGTCAAGTGACCGACTTTCGTTCCTTTGCCGATTTGAGCATTTTTCACTTCCACAAAGTTTCCGATATGGACGTTTTCGCCAATTTCAGCTTTTGGTCGTAAATGTGCATAAGGTCCCACATCTGCATGTTTCTTGACATGGCTGCTTTCAATGACTGAGTTTTCAATGACGACGTGATCCTCAATCCTACTGTCTACGATTTTTGAATGTGCCCCGATGACACAATCAGAACCGATGACTGTATTGCCTTGGATTTGTACACCTGCTTCGATCAATGTGTCTGGACCAATCTCTACGCCTGCATCGATGTATGTCGTTGCTGAATCGACAAAGCTTACGCCATTGACCATATGCATCTGGTTGATCCGCTTTCTCATGATCTCATTTGCTTTAGCTAACGCGATCCGATCATTGACTCCCATTGATTCTTCGAAATCATCTGTTTGATAAGCAGCAACTGTATTGCCTTCTTCTTTTAAGATTTCGATGATATCTGTCAGATAGTATTCACCTTGAGCATTGTTTGTTCCGACTTTGCTTAACGCATCGAATAAAGCTTCGTTGTCAAAACAGTATGTTCCTGTATTGATTTCTTGTACAAGTGCTTCTTCTGGTGTTGCGTCTTTTTGTTCCACGATTTTTTCTACGATCCCAATATGGTCACGAATGATCCGACCATATCCTGTTGGGTTTTCTGCTTGTGCCGTCAAGATCGTCGCACTTGCATTTTTTCCTTGGTGATATTCAAAAAGATTGTTCAGCGTTTCAGTAGTCAATAATGGTGTATCGCCACTGATAACTAACGTCGTTCCTTTTTTTCCTTCCAAGAAAGAAGCGGCTTGCAAAACAGCATGTCCTGTTCCCAATTGCTCCGCCTGTAACGCATATTTACTGCGTTCTCCTAGTTGTGCTTTGACTTGTTCTGCTCCGTGTCCAACGATGGTAATCACTTCATCTGGTTTCGTTTCACTGACCCGATTGATGATATGTTCTACCATAGGTTTACCAGAGACGGGATGTAAAACTTTATATAATTTTGACTTCATGCGGGTACCTTTCCCTGCCGCCAAAATAATTGCATAACGTGCGTCCAACTGCGTCACTCCTAAATATAGTTTGCTGATTTCAGTTTATCCCAGTATACCCATTTTTTCAACAAAACAAGTGATTTTCTTTCATTACGGTGTTCTTTGGATAAAAAAATAGATAGACCATAAAGGGCCTATCTATTGGGTAACCGGCGCTCTCCTACCAACCCCTCAGTCACAAGTCACACTACTCATAAAACATGAAAAGCTGTTTTTTGAAATCGTTTCTTGTGACTTAGAGTTAAACGGTAGGCTTACAACCTCTAGATAAACGGTGTTCAAAAGCCAGTTTCTCGGTATTAAGCCAAATTTATGAAAAAATGTGGAAAGCCATTTTCACAAAATTTTTCTTACTACTCGAAACTAAGCGGCTTTTTCACAACCTCTTATTCTGAAAAATAATTTCCCGGCACAACCGTGATGTTTTTCGTTTGAGTATCTACATCTTTGACATAAAGCAGTGACGTATAATCATCGATAGCGCGATGTCCGTTGAATTTCGATTCGGCAAATACAGTGATGCCAACAAGTTCTGATTCGAATTCTTCGATCAAGCTCTTCATTCCGTTGACTGTTCCGCCGCCTTTCATGAAATCATCCACTACAAGAACACGTGAACCACGTTTCAAGCTTCTCTTAGACAATTCCATTTTTTCAATTCTTTCAGAAGAACCGGACACATAGTTGACACTTACTGTTGATCCTTCTGTTATTTTTGAGTCTCGGCGTACAATAACGAATGGTGCATTCAGATAATAGGACACAGCTTGGGCAATAGGTACGCCTTTTGTGGCTACAGTCATTACAGCATCGATTTTTTCACCAAGGTATTTAGAAGCAATGATTCTCCCAACTTGACGCAGCAGTTCAGGTTCTCCTAACAAATCAGAGAGATAAACATATCCTCCTGGAAGCAGACGATCTTGTTCTGATAGACGTTCTGCTAGAGATTCAATATATTTTTTCGCCTCTTCATATGAAATTTCAGGGATGAACAATACACCACCTGCAGCACCTGGGATTGTTTCCAAGGTACCATACCCTCGTTCTTTAAATGTTTTCTTGATGATTCCCAAATCTTCACTGATGGAAGATTTAGCAGATTCATAACGTTCGGCAAAGCTTGTTAAGGAAATCAATTCATGCGGGTGATTCAATAAATACTGTGTCATGTCAACCAGACGTTCACTGCGACGTACTTTCACCTATTCCAACTCCTTTTAAGAAATTTTATCGTTTTACATTATATAAGTTTTTCTTCAAAAATTCGAGCATTTTATGAAAAAATAAGAAAATAGTTCGGTATTTATTAAAATAAAAAGAAGCCTATAAAAAATTTTTCGTTTTTATCAGGCTTCTTTTCTTTATCATTCAGTTATTTTTTCTTCTAAAGGCAACCAATATTCGTTTGATGATATTTACAATCAGGAACAAAGCAATAAAGACTAATGTGATTGTTGCTCCTGGAGGGGTATCTAGATAAAACGAGCTAGTCAATCCTGACAGCATCCCTAGAAATCCGACACAAACACTGATAGCAATCACAACATTGAAACTTTTACCTAACCGCATACCGATTGCTGCAGGAAGAACCATGATTGCGGATATCAAAAGTGCACCGGCAATCGGGATCATCACAGCAATAGCTACACCAGTAATCACATTGAACATCATTGACATCAAATGAACGGGTAATCCATCCACATGGGCGGTATCCTCATCAAAAGTCAGAACATACATCGGACGTTTGAATAAAAAAAACAATATACCGATCGCAACGAATAAGATTCCTAAAAAGATGACTTGCTCCCAAGTAATGGTCACGATCGAACCAAACAGATAAGATTGGATGCTTGTTGCAGAATTCCCGCCACTCAGATTCATTAGTACTAAAGCTAGCGCTAAACCGCCAGCCATTAAAATGGCAATGGAGATTTCCGAATAGGTTCGGTAGATCGTTCGCAGATATTCCAATATCACAGCTGCTAGCACAACGACTAGCATGGTCGTAAGTGTAGGATTAAGGTTCAAAAAGAATCCTAACGCTACCCCTGCTAAAGAGACATGGGAAAGTGTATCAGCCATCAGCGATTGTCTTCTGATCACTAAAAACACACCTAGCATCGGGGCGATCCCCGCTATGAAGATAGCCGCAAGAAAAGCTCTTCTCATGAATTCATATGAAAGCAACGCCATTGAGAATCCTCCTTTCTCACCAGTCGGATCTGTCTGTCCGCATACTGTTTGATATCTTCATGATCATGAGTGATCATTAGAACTGATTTCCCATGGACATGGGCACTATGTCGAAGAAGGCGATAAAACTCATTTCGAGACTCTTCATCCATTCCTGTTGTTGGCTCATCAAGGACAAATAAGTCAGGATCAGTAGCAAAAATACGTGCTAAGCTGATCCGCTGCTTTTGTCCGCCAGACAATTCACCTATCCGCCGGTTTCGCATATCCCACATCCCAACAGCTTCTAGAGTCCGCTGTACATGTTGATGATCTTTTTCAGAGAGACGCTTGAACCAGCGGCCTCTTGGGTATCTTCCTGATCGGACTAATTCGATCACCGTACTTGGAAAACCTGCATTGAAAGATGCAACTTGTTGGGGAATATAGCCGATACTTAATTTTTTTCCCTCTTGATTTTTCTCAGCAATCTTTATCGTTCCTTTTGAAGGTTTCAGTAATCCTAACGATGCTTTCACCAAGGTTGACTTGGCTGCTCCATTTTCTCCAGTCAAAATGACAAATTCACCCGCGTCTACATGATAGGAGACATCTTCTAGTACTGGTTCATCATCATAATAAAAGGTCAAATCAGATATTTCGATGTAACGCACCTTATAACCTCCATTCTAGACTTAATTGATACTTTCTTTTAAAGCTTCCAGATTTTTTTCCATGACAGAAATATAATTTTCGCCTGCTTTGATTTGTTCATTGGTCAAGCTTTCTAAAGGATTCAACACCTCTAACTTCACACCCGTTTCATTCGATAATGTCTCTGCCACCTTCGAAGAGGCATTTTCTTCAAAGTAAATCACTTTGATGTTGTTTTTCTTCACAAATTCTTTTAGTTCAGCTAAGCGGCTTGGTGTTGGTTCCTGATCTGGCGAAACACCTGAAATCGCCACTTGTTCTAAGTTGTATTGATTCGCTAAATAAGCAAAAGCAGCATGCTGAGTGACGAATGTGCGGTTTGTCGCATTTTTGAGTTCTTCGGAGTATTTTTGATCCAGTGCTTCAAGCTTTTTGATATAAGCATCAGCATTCTTCGTAAATATTTCCTTTTTATCTGGATATTTTTCGCCTAATTCTCCAGCAATCGTTCTGACTTCTTTTATAGCTAATACCGGATCGAGCCAAACATGGGGATCATATTCATGCGCATGATCATGTCCTTCTTCTGATTCTTCGTGTTCGTCTGCTTCTTGAGATTCTAAGCGGTCAATTCCTTTAGCTGCTTCGATCATCAAGGTCTGTTTGCTGTCCACTGAATCCTTCAACGAATCCACGAAAAATTCCATGTCTGAACTATTATACACGAAAACATCTGCATCGGAAATTTCTGCTCTTTCTTTTGCGCTTGGTTCAAAATCATGAGGCTCCGTTCCGGCAGGGATCAAAAGTTTCACGTTTCCTTCGTCCCCTACGATCTCTTTTGTAAAATCATATATCGGATAAAATGTCGTAACGATCGTCAAGTCTTCTTTTTTATCTGCTTCCTTATTCGTATTTCCACATGCTGCAAACAATAAAGCACCTATCATTACCGTAGCTGTCAAAAGATATTTTTTCATCTATATGCTCCTTTCAAATAAACAAATCGTAATTTTACGATTTATCAACGTGAATTAATGTATCAAAATAAAAAAACGCCGTCAATAGAAATCCATCAATTTCTGATTTAAACATGGATATTCTGATTAAATCGTAAAATGGATGAGTTAACACTCATGTTTAAGCTGTTCATTACAATAAAAAAACTGAAGAATCCCATTTTAGGACTCCTCAGTCTTTTCTTATCTGTTTTACTTCTTCTATTTTTATTGCAAGGTTCGTACTAAATAAACTTCTTCACAAAAACCCTTTAACCCATTATATACTCTCTGCGCTCTTGAATAATGTTGGCACAAGGCAAAAACGGTTGGTCCGCTTCCACTCATCAATGCAGCATCTGCTCCGTACTTGACCATACGCTCTTTGATTTGATGGATGACTGGATGCCGGTTTCCCGTGACATCTTCTAAACTGTTTCCCATTTTTTTGATCATCTGCTGATAATCTTGCTCTCGGATGGCTTCAACAAGTCCGTGGATATCTTGATGTTGGATAGCTTGCGTATCTACTTCCCTAAACACTGTACGTGTGGAAACACTCATTCTTGGTTTGACCAACACAACCCAGCACTGCGGCATAGAAGGTAATACTTGGATTTCTTCCCCTTTACCTCCGACAAAAGCCGTACTTCCATATACACAGTAAGGAACGTCTGTACCAACTTCCAAACCGATCTCTGCTAGCTCTTCTAATGAACAACCTAGATTCCATAATTGGTTGATCCCTCTTAAAGCAGCTGCACAGTCTGTACTTCCTCCGCCTAATCCAGCGGCTACTGGAATATTCTTCTTAACAAAGATCTTGACACCGGTTTTGATATTGTATTTGTTTTTTAATAATAAAGCAGCTTGATAAACATTGTTACGCTCATCTACCGGTAAAAATGCTTTATTTGTTTCTACAATGATTTTGTCTTCTGCTATTTCTTCAAAAAATAGATGATCTGCCAAGTCTACGCTCGACATCACCATTTCCAACTCATGATACCCATCTTGCCGTCTATATAATACATCCAGTCCTAAATTTATCTTGGCTGGCGCTTTTTCAATCAATTCCATCCTCTCACCCATTCGAAAAGTCTAAGTCGCAAGTATTCTATCATAGGGAAAAATAAAAGTATAGCTTATGTCCGCTTAGCTGTTGATTTTGTCATCGTTTCAACAGCTTTCATAGAATTTTCTCTTCATAATTCAAATAAACTCTAGTGATTCTTATAATTCTGTGAGCACTTCTTCTGCCAAACTCGGCACATTTCCTTTTTCTTTCCCTATCAGACTGAGCAGCTGCATGGTAGCAAATCCGAAATTACTTCCTTTCCGATATGCAAAGTAGCGACCTTCCCAATGATCGACATATTTTAATTTCTTTTCATAAGCAGACTGGAAGGAATAGAAAAAATTACCATAATTATATACGATATGCATGACTTTTTCTTGAAAGAAAGAAAAATCTGTTTCTCCAACATTTGCTAAAGGAGCTAATCCTAGATTTGCTTCCAGATAGCCCATTTTCTCGTATACAATGAACAAATTAGCTAATAGATAATCCGCTAATTCTTCAGGCTCTTCAGGCAAGATTCGTAGCAAATCATACCCCGCTTGTTCTTTCGTCATCGGTTGAGCGGTGATGAAGCCTACGACTTTTTGATCTTTACGGACAATACCGACGCCACTAGACAATACATAGGATTCATCAAATCGTCCCACAGAAAAGTATTTTTCTCGTGCCCCGTGAAGCCATTTTTGTGAAACTTCATTTACAGCTTGATGTAATTCTTCTGGTAGTTGGTCGTACCAAGTGAAATGGTATCCTTCTTTCATCAAACGTTGATATTCAAGTTGCTGACTCAGCCGAGACAAGTCTTCTGTCGCTAGATCAACAATTCCTGCTTCACCTACTTTCGTGAAATGAAAGCCCAATTCGTGAAGCATCACTACGTAGCTTTCTGATATCTTATAAAAAGCAAGCTGATAACCTAAACAATCTGCTCGTTTCATGAACTGATTCGTTGCTGCCCGCATCATTTTGGGATTACCAATTGGATCTCCTAAAACAAAGCATTTGTTCCCTTTGATTTGATAGCCAAAAACGACTTGGTCTTGGTCGTCTTTTTGGTAATAAAAATAACTGTATCCTGGCAAGCGAAGCTGATGGCTTGTAGCTGTGCCTCCATATGTTTCCAATAAATGGTCAAAACGTTCTTTTTCGTACTCAATGCCAAGCGTCGTAGTATCTTCTGCTAAGTATTGATAAAGCGCCACTAAAGCTAGCAATGAGATGCCCAAACCAATGAGCCCTGAGAACCACACATCATCTGAAGGAAACAAAATAAAATGGTTACCTGTTATCCGTCCAACTAAAAAGCGTCCACTATGATAACCTGCAATTGCGTAAACAATAAACAAGAAACCGAACAAGCTAGCATCAAAGAGTATAGCTCCCCAAGAATAAACGAATTTTGTTCGATAAAATTCTTTTCTAGATAACCACACAGCCAATAGAATCAAGACATATACCAATAACAATTGCCAAGATAATGTACGTGTGATCGTATTTAAAATACCAAAAGCTAGTAAAGCGATCGTAGGCAGAAATGCCTTTTTGACTTTTACTGAAAGTGCTCGAGCAAGACCGAGCAATAAAAAGCCCACTAATAGGTTCAATGTCTGGTCTAAAAAGTTGAACGAGAACGGCAATAATACCTGAAACAGCCGACTGATTGCAGACAGATTAGTGATCGTTGACAGGAGTACCATCATGATCCCTGCAAAATATACAGCACTTACGAGCACGATATGCGCAACCTTTTGGAAAAATAATCGCGGTATATTATCTAAAAATCGATTGATTTTGACTCCTGTATGTGTGATGAACAATAGAAGTCCCGTCAAAAAAGGCAGGACATAATAAAACAACCGATAATATAACAACCAAACTACTGCTACGTCTTGCCGAACAGACAATTGACTCATTCCTAAGATCATCAAAACATCAAAAGTCCCCATTCCACCTGGGACCATTGTCAACATTCCTATCAGCGTCGCAATCATGAACATAGGATAGATCGAAAACATGGAAATATCTATTCTCATCAACTTGCCGATAGTCAGAAATACTACAAGTGCCCCCGTCCATTGTCCAAAGGATGCCAGTAGCAGACCAAGCAAGCCTTTTGGATAAAACTCAGAGAACAAGGTCTTTCTCTTTAGGTAAGCAAAAAAGAAAATGACTGGCGCTAAAAAACTACCGCCGAAAAGCCAGATCCAATAGCTCCGAAAAATACTTTCTGACTGAATAAAAAAGACATCAATAAATGTAAGAAACGACCATACAGACAAACCAGTCAGCATAAATAGTGCGACTTTTGAAACAGTCACTAAAACCATTTTCCTATTTGTCTGCTTTCCATAAAAACTAGCCCGAAGACTGGCTCCTACCAAACCACCAAAACCGGCGAGATTGTTGATCGTGTTTGTTACCCACGCAGCAAGAAGAAACTCTTTTCTTTCCATTTTTGGTTTTCCTTGTTTTTCTAAGACTCTGATCGTCACCCAATCATACAACAACATCGGAGTGACACCCAGCAGTCCAGCCAGAATCATGAGCAGGATCGTCATATGGCTTTGTTGTCCCATCCTTTGCCAAATATCTTGCCAACTCATGCCATTAGCAATATTTGCGACTTGATTTGCCACAAAGACTAACACGGAGCCGAAAAAAATCAATTTTAAAATCAGACTATGTTCCTTTATCCATTGCAGCATCAAGTATCGTTTATTTTTCACATTTTCCCATTCCTAACTTGTATACTTTTGTGTTATACCCCAATGTTATCTTATTTATTTTAATTTTTCCACTTTAGACCTGTTCTTTGCTTGCGATCACAGAAAAAGAAAGATATCCTAATGCTAAAGGAGAGGATAACATGAAAGTAGGATTTATCGGTACAGGGAATATGGCACAAGCTATTATTGATGGTTTATTGAAAACAGGAACAGTCTCGAAAGAAGAAGTGTTCGTTTCCAGTGGTCATTTTGAAAATGCACAAACATTCGCTGCTGAAACTGGCGTCCATGCGTGCAAAAGCAACCAGGAAGTTGCATCAAAATCAGATATCGTTCTTTTAGCCGTGAAACCAAAAATCATTGAAAAAGTATTGAAAGAACTAAAAGAATACAGCCAGAAGGTCTTATTCATTTCTATTGCTTCAGGAAAATCATTAACAGATTTAGAAACAGCGCTTGAAGATCCTCAGGCCTCCATCGTACGAGTGATGCCGAATGTCAATGTCAGCGTAGGAGCAGGCGTTTCTGCGATTTGCAAAAATGAAGCTGCCACGGAGGAACAGCTTCAACAAGCCACGATAATTTTTGAAGCAATCGGTAGCGTCTATCCTTTAGCAGAAGCAGATTTCAGTACATTCATCGGCCTTGCTGGCAGCTCGCCCGCATTCATTTATATGCTGATCGATGCGATGGGACGGACTGGTGTATTAAATGGTTTGTCCAAACAAACAGCAACTGAAATTGCTGCAAAAGCAATCATGGGTTCTTGTCAAAAATTCCTTTCAAGTGATAAAAATCCATGGGAACTTGTAGACCAAGTTTCTTCTCCTGGTGGTACGACCGTTGCCGGTGTAGTTGCCCTAGAAGAAGCAGGATTCATCCCAGCAATCATCAAAGGAATCAATACGACGATCGAGAAAGATCTTGAGATGTTGAATAAATACTAATAATAGCAATGTTTTTTCGTGCCTTACAAAAAAAGAAGAGCTGCGACTTTTGCCGCGACTCTTCTTTTTTGTTTACTCTTATTTAGCATAATCAGTTGCGCGAGTTTCCCGAATAACGATTACTTTGATATGTCCAGGATAATCCAGCTCTTCTTCGATTCGTTTACGGATATCGCGTACTAAACGAACAGCGTCCAGATCCGAGATTTCTTCTGGTTTGACCATTACCCGAACTTCGCGTCCAGCTTGAACTGCGTAACTTGATTCTACACCGGCGAAGCTGTTCGAAATATTTTCCAGACTTCTTAAACGACGGATGTAGTTTTCCAATGATTCACTTCGCGCACCAGGTCTTGCTGCAGAAAGCGCGTCTGCTGCAGCTACAAGGACAGAGATAACAGAAGTCGCTTCCACATCGCCATGGTGAGAAGCGATTGCGTTGATGACTACTGGGTTTTCTTTGTACTTGGCAGCTAATTCCGCACCGATCTCAACGTGAGATCCTTCAATCTCATGGTCAAGTGCTTTTCCAATATCATGGAGCAATCCGGCACGTTTTGCTAATTGGATATCTTCGCCAAGTTCTGCTGCTAAGATACCAGCTAATTTTGCAACTTCGACCGAATGCTTCAAGACGTTTTGTCCGTAACTAGTTCTGAATCTCAGACGTCCGATGATCTTGATTAAATCTGGATGAAGTGTATGGGCACCGACTTCAAATGCTGCTTCTTCCCCGTATTCACGAATACGTTCATCCATTTCTTTACGAGATTTCTCGACCATTTCTTCGATTCGTGCTGGATGGATTCGTCCATCTTGTATCAGTTTTTCCAAGGTCATTCGTGCGATTTCTCTTCGGATTGGATCAAATCCGGAAAGAACAACTGCTTCAGGTGTGTCATCGATGATCAAATCGATACCAGTCAGTGTCTCAAGCGTTCGAATATTACGACCTTCTCGTCCAATGATACGACCTTTCATTTCATCATTCGGAAGGGTAACGACTGAAACAGTCGTTTCTGAAACTTGATCTGCTGCGCAGCGTTGAATCGCTAATGATAATAAGTTTTTCGCTTTGCGATCTGCTTCTTCTTTGGCACGCTGTTCAGATTCTTTTACCATTAGAGTTAACTCATGATTCAGCTCTTCTTCAGTCGATTTCATGATGACATCTCGTGCGTCCTCTTTTGATAAACCAGCAATTTTTTCTAGTTCTTTTTGTTGATCTTCAATCATTTTTTCAACGTCTTTTTCTCGCTCTTCAATTAATTGCTGTTTTGAACTAAGTGCTTCTTCTTTACTTTCAAGTGAGTTCTCGCGTTTTTCTAACGAGTCATCTTTACGATTCAGCGTTTGTTCGCGTTGAATCAAACGATTCTCTTGAGATTTTAATTCTAACTTACTTTCTCTCAGCTCACTTTCAACTTCAGAACGGTATTTCTGATTTTCTTCCTTAGCTTCTAACAATGCTTCTTTTTTTAGAGTTTCTGCTTCTTTTTTTGCACTATCGATGATCCCAGCAGCTGATGATTGTGCACCAGCTATTTCTTTCTCGTGACGTGACTTTGCGACCATAAACCCTAAACCAAGACCGACAATTAAACCGATGATAGCGAGGAGAATGTTGAATACCATAAAATCCACCTCCATACTATCTTTTTCATTTTTATCATCTATACAGCTTCTATGATAAATTATTCTAAACTTGTCAATATGCATCTTCGCATATATGTGTACAAAAAACATGCACAACTTTATTCTAATGTTTGTACCCCGTAGTGTCAACTTTAAATAAACAAAGAAACGGCTTTCTGATTATTCATTAAACGGTGGTTTTTAGAATAAATGACATTAGTTTCATATAGGTAAACCTTTAAGTTGAGAAACTTTTTCACTAAATTACTTTTTGTAGTCGAATAGATATTTTTTATTTTATGTAGCTACTCGTATGATTAAATAACTCAAGATTTCTTTGTTCTTTATTCAATAAAAAAACGGCAGGTCAAGGAGAGTATCTACTCTTCAGACCAGCCGTTTTTATTTATGTTGTTTATTATTCTTCTTCTAAAGGTAATTCTTCTTGGCCTTTTGTATCTTCTGGGACAGCCACTTCTTCACCAATGCCATAAGCTGCTCTAACTAGAGCAGAAACTTCTGCCATCATTTCAGGATGATTAGCCATATAGATTTTAGCATTTTCTCGTCCTTGGCCAATCCGATCTTCTTTATAAGAGTACCAAGCACCGCTTTTATCAACGATGTCTTTTTCTACTGCCATATCTAGAAGTTCTCCTTCTTGTGAGATCCCTAAACCATACATGACATCTACTTCAGCGATTTTGAAAGGAGGTGCTACTTTGTTTTTTACGACTTTGATCTTTGTACGGTTACCAACAATATCTGTTCCTTGTTTCAATTGTTCTGCACGACGTACTTCTAAACGGATCGTTGCGTAGAATTTCAATGCGCGTCCTCCAGGAGTGATTTCTGGATTCCCAAACATCACGCCTACTTTTTCACGGATTTGGTTGATGAAAATAGCGATTGTTTTTGTTTTGTTGATCGAACCAGAGAGTTTACGCAATGCTTGAGACATCAAACGTGCTTGTAACCCGACATGTGAGTCACCCATTTCGCCGTCGATTTCTGCTCGTGGAACTAAAGCAGCAACTGAATCGACTACTACGATATCTACAGCCCCACTTGATACTAAAGCATCAGCGATCTCCAGACCTTGTTCTCCTGTGTCAGGCTGTGAAAGAAGTAGTTCATCGATATTCACACCTAATTTTTGTGCATATTGCGGATCTAACGCATGCTCAGCGTCAATGAAAGCGGCCGTTCCGCCATTTTTTTGTACTTCTGCAATAGCATGTAGCGCCACTGTTGTTTTACCTGAACTTTCAGGTCCATATACTTCGATGATACGTCCACGGGGGTAACCGCCGACACCTAAAGCGACATCTAACGCAAGAGAGCCACTTGGAATTGTAGAGATTTGTTGGTCGATTTTTTCGCCCAATTTCATAATAGAGCCTTTACCATAGCTCTTTTCAATTTTTTTCAGTGCAGCATCTAGGGCTGCTTTACGATCATCTGCCAATACGATAATCCTCCTTATATTTACAAATCAGAGCAACATTTCATTATCCTTATCATATCGTTTTTAGTAATAAAAAGCAAGAAAAAACCGAACAAATATTCGCATTTATCATTTTCTTAAAAGCTGTTTTCTCAAAAGATCAAATCCTTGCATAACCGCATTATATCTGATAGCCGCACGGTCTCTGGCAAAATGATATTTTTCTGAAACCACGCCATCTTTAGATGAAATAGCGATCCATACTGTTCCTGCAGGGTGACCTTCTAACATGTCCGGTCCAGCCACTCCGGTGAAAGCTACACTGTAATCTGTTCTTGCTATCTCACGTGCTTGAATGGCCATCTGCTCCACACATTCTTTGCTGACTGTTCCATATTCTGCTAATAGCTCCGGATCAATCTCCAGAAAACCAGCTTTTGTTTGGAGCGAGTAGGTAACGAAGCCGCCTGGAAATACATCAGATACACCAGCAATATCGCCCAATGCGGCTTGGAAGGCACCGGCTGTCAAGCTTTCCGCCGCTGTTACAGTCTGCTTGTTTGCTTTCAGCAGTTCCACTACGACTTTTGCTAACGAATTATCATCGCCATATCCATAAAAATATTCTCCTACTCGTTCTTGAATCTTTTCTTCCAATGCTAAAAGAGCTTGATTTCCTGCCTGAACATCCTTTGTTTTCACTGTTAGACGCAATGTCACTTCATTTGGTTTGGCATAAGGAGCGATCGTTGGATTGATCTGTGTTTCAATCAGATCTTTTAGTTCAGTGACCAGTCGCGATTCACCAATCCCATAAAAGCGCAAAACTTTAGAAATCAGTTTTTCTTCAGAAGGAAAACGTTCCTCTAGTAAAGGACGTACTTGTTCCACAAACATTGGTTTCAACTCATTAGGCGGACCGGGAAGAAGGATATATGCATGTGTATCTGTTTGATAAAAAGTCCCTAAAGCAAGCCCTGTACGATTTGGTAGAGGAACCCCGCCTTCGATGATTTGAGACTGTTGCAGATTGTTTTTGGTCATTTTTCGATGGGTTGTTTCAAAATATGCCAATAATTTTTTGTATCCTTCCGTATTTTGTATGAGAGACTTATCGAGGTGAGCCGCAGTTGCTTCTTTTGTCAGGTCATCTTCTGTCGGCCCTAATCCGCCACATAAGAGTATGAGTTCACTTCTTGTTTCAGCTAGAGCAATCAACTCTTCTAAACGCTGCTGATTATCTCCTACGACTGTCTGATAATAAACTTCGATACCTAGATCAGCTAGCTGTTCTGACAAGAAAGTGGCATTCGTATTCACGACTTGTCCTAGTAAAAGTTCTGTTCCGACAGCTATTATTTCTGCTTTCATTACTTCCCGCTCCCTTATATAGTATACGCTGTACTTATATATTTTTTTATTTAAAAAGAGGGCAAGGCTGATCCATGGACCAGCCTCTCCCCAGTTCTTTTTTCATTATATGATCAAATTATTTTCGCTTTATCAAGAACCGACGAATCTGACCATCCACAAAACAATACCTACATTGATCCTTTGAACACGCCGCTATTTTTGATGAAGTAATCCGCACCTGAATAGATAGTAAAGATCAGACAAGCATAAAGCATGATTTGGTCTACTGGAATACCGATCAGATTGAATGGGATATTATTGATAAACAGCAAGATAATAGCAACCATTTGTGTAGCCGTCTTGACTTTTCCCGGCCAAGCAGCAGCCATGACTTCTCCATGTTCGACAAGTAGTAAACGTAAGCCTGTGACGGCTAATTCGCGGCAGACAATAATCGCGACTACCCAACCTGGGGCCTTTCCCTGGTCAACCAACATGATAAAAGCGGTCATAACTAGCATTTTATCTGCCAGTGGGTCCGCAAACTTGCCAAAGTTAGTGACAAGACCTCGTGCACGGGCAATTTTTCCGTCTAACCAGTCTGTGATGCTGGCTAATGCAAAAATAACTGCGCCTACTAGCTGCGTAACAGCCAGTGTGGTGTCCCCTACGTTAAGTTGTCCCCAATCTAACGGTAATCCTACAACCAAAATGAAAATCGGGATCATACAAATTCTAAGTACAGTTAATTTATTTGGTAAATTCACATTATCGACTCCTTTCTTCCCTATTCTACGTGACTATCCGCGAAGTTTCCACCGATATTATTTACTTTTCCGAACGAATTTATTCAACGGAGCACTTTTATTGAAATTGATCTTTTGGAAATAACGAAGAAGGACCGCGACACAGATTTGTCACGATCCTTCTTTTTTATGCCTACAAGTAAATAGATGAATAAACTCATTTGTACGATCACTCTGCGTATTGGAGAGTCAGGTTCACATTTTTAGGACTCTGATTGTTTTCCCCTGGATTAACTGGTACGGATTCTCCATTCGCTTTGATCGTCGCATTGCTTGCTGCACCGATCGTAATGGTCGCATTGGCCGCTGTTTCCGGTAACACGGTACTTTGTGTTTCATTTGCTGCCAGTGTGCCTTGATAAACATAAGCATTGTCTACTAGTACACCGATCCACACACGATTGACAGCGGTAAACTCAAGAGTGACAGGCTTGGTAGCATCTGTAATATTTACTGCGATGGCACTACCGGAATCCTCTCCTGCAGCTATTGCCATTTTCTTTTCTTCACTTGATTCTGTTGTTGACTCTACTGTAGAAGACTCTTGGGTCTGCGTGCTTTGCTCTGAGGAAGAGGACTCCTCGACTGATCCTTCTACTTTGAGCGAAGAAGCTGTATCGCCGATTATTGGATCAGCTTGACGATCTTGCCAAGTCATATAGCCTACGACAACGACGATCGCCAAAGCAACCAATCCTAATAAAATGACAGGAAGACTTGTCCAAAAACGACTTGGATGCGATTCTTCTTGATGTATTGCTTTTCTGGAAGTACTTACTGTTTCAGGCTGCGGACGTTCAGGGACCGATCCTGTCAATTTGCTTTTTCCATCAAAAACATCGACTAAATGGTCTCCATCTTCTCCTACAGCTTCAGCATATTGCCTAATAAACGCCCGTACGTAAAACTTACCAGGCAATTGATCAAAATCATCATTGTCGATTGCTTCCAAATAACGTTTTTGAATTTTTGTAATCTGCTGTAATTCATCTAAAGATATCTTTTTATTCAGGCGTGCTTGCCGTAATTTTTCTCCGATGGTTTCAAAAGCCACTCGTTCATCTTCTCCAGTCTGTTTGATTCTCCGAAGCATCTGCTGTTGCAATGAAAGACGTTATGTTTGGGGGCTGTGACAAAAGTCGTGTCACAGCTCCTTTTTCCGAATAAACGGCGTTCTCCTGCCAATTCCTCGGTCAAAAGTCACAATATCCATAAAACATGAGCAGCTGTTTTGTGAACTTGTTCCTTATGACTCGGAGCTGAACGGCAGGCTCACGACCTCTTTCTTAAACGGTGTTCCAGAAGTAGCTTCTTCGAAAAATAAGCCGAAATTTCACAAAAATTTGAGAAGCAATTTTCGTAAATTCCTTCTTATTTCTTGAAGCTGACC
>OKSH01000147.1_pt1 | contig 70753 bp, 71 predicted proteins | sample 1601231 | NCBI WGS metagenome assembly OKSH01 (sample SAMEA3541596, study PRJEB24748) | human gut metagenome | biome: human gut; feature: human-associated habitat; material: faeces | place: China | collected 2012
CCAGCCAGTTAGCGGTAAAGGGATCGAGGTAAGGGATGATCGTAAAACCCTGGCGGTTAATCGGCTGTCCAGGGCGGTTAGCCACCCGGGCCCCCACCGCGCCGGGCGCTTCCACAATGGCGAAGGTTTCCCCCAGTTCGGGGGTGGTGGTCATGCCGCCCTGATGCGCTACCAGGGCGCCCGATGCCCCCAGCGAGTACTGCTGCTGATGGCGACCGGCGCTGGCGCTGGCGTTCAGGTACGCATAATCCGTCCGCAGGCTACCGTTGGCCGCAACGCTGGCTTCATTTGGGTTCTCCCGCGGCATGTCGTAGCTGGCGGTCAAACCGTAGCTGAAGGCGTTTTTCTCGCCTGCGCTGCCGGTATAGCTGGACTGCAGCTGGCTGCCGTAGTTTTTATCGTGGTTAAAGCGGGTGGTCAGGCTGCCCGCCTGCCCGAACGGCAGCGAAAAGGAGACGCCCACCACCTGATTATTGCGGTGATGGATATCCTGGCTCTGCTGGGCATACAGATAATAATTGAGCTGACCATAGCGGTTGGCATAGCCAAGCTGATATGAGCGCCAGCGGTGGTGGCGGACATCCTCACTCCAGATTCCGTTAAATGACAGACTGCCGCTGCCGGCCTGCTGAGACAACGTCGCGCTGTAGCGGGTCATCTCCCGCCAGTCGTTGGGGTGCCGGTCGTGCTCCCAGGCGGCATCGCGAATGGAGCGATAATTGCCGTCGTTGCTGTGGCTCATCGAGAGCAGCATTCGCGTATCGGATGTAAACGATTTTGATGCGGACACCCGCCAGCGGTAGCCCTCCTGCCAGCCGTGCTCCCTGCCCTTCGCCGCAGAACGGGAAAGATCGACCGCCAGCGCGCCCCAGTAGGTATTGAAGGCGCTGCCGACCAGCGTCGAGTAATAATCTGTCGTCGCGTTAGCGCCGGTATAGCCGCTGATATAGTCATTGAAGCCGTACTGCAGCGTGGCTTCGCCAAATCCCGGCCGCCCGGCGATCCCGTCCTCATCCAGATAGCCCAGCGACAGATCATAATAGACCGCGCCTGCCCGCACCAGGCCAGGCAGCGTGGCGTACGGCACGGTAAAGGTGTCCTGACTGCCATCCGCCTCGTGGATCGTCACCTGTAAATCGCCGCCGGCGTTGGTGGGATAGAGATCGTCGAAGGTGAATTTGCCCGGCGGAACCGTTGCCTCGTACAACAGAGCGCCGTTCTGGGTGACCGTTACGCGGGCGTTGGTGCGCGCCACGCCGCTGACCGACGGCGCAAAACCGCGGCGAGAGCCCGGCAGCATGCGCACATCGGTAGCCAGCCTGCCGCCGATAAAACTGACGCTGTCAAAGAAGGTTCCGTCGGTCCATCCCTGACCCAGCCGTAACGTGGACGCCCAGTTCACTACACTTCTCTCAGCCCAGGTGGCAATGCTATCCCAGTGCGTATTCCCTTCCTGCGCCTGGTAGCTGGACTGGTGATGTAACCGCCAGCCAAAGGCGCGCAGGCTGGCATCCAGCCCGAGATAATGATGGCTGCTGGTGTCCCCGTCGACGATGCTCTGATAGCTATTGGCCTGGTAGCGCAGCACCGCGGCGGGCACGCCGCTATCCACCTTTTTCAGGTTCACCGCCCCCCGATAATGGGGTTGCAGCAGCGCCTGGGGCATATTTACCCGCAGGACGTTTTCCCCGCTGTCATACTCCCAGCCGATCGCCTTATCGATCTGCGAAAAACGCAGGCAGGTGGCCGCGGTTGGCCACTGGGCATCCTTCAGCTGCAGAGCGTCGAACAGCGAGGGTGAGATGCAGGGCTCAAGCTGGCCATCGTGTTCCTGGATAACAAACGTTTCTTCCCCCAGGTCCCGGCCATTCACCGAGAGCGTGCTGCGGTACTGTCCGGCGTGTAGTGGATTACCGTATTGATATTTCTGGAGATCAACCTGCGCGGCGCCGTGCAAATGGGCGCGGTTAAAACTAAACGCCTCTGCCGCCCATGCCTCCTGCCAGGGAAGGAGCAGCATCAACCCAACCTTGATCTCCCTGAGTTTCATAATAATGTCCTTACTGAGGATAATTATGATTCACTACCGCGCCGTAATCATTGATGGTGGTGAAGCTGAATTTGGCTGGCAGCGTGCGCAGCGCGACCCCTTTAGGCGCGATCTCCAGCGAGGAAAACGGGGCGACCATGCCGGCAGCGTGTTTTTGTCCGTTAAGGGTGATGCTGTCGATGGTGATATAGCGCGCTGAGGCATTGCTCACCCGCAACCCGTTGCCCGTAGGAGCCAGCGCCCAGCTCAGGGCTTTTTCCGCGGCTATTTTTTCCGCCGCCACGCCTGCCGGACGGTAAAACAGCTTGATACGCGACCGTATCGCGAGCTGCAGGTAATTGTCAGTCTTGCCATTTTTCGGCTCAGGTGGGATATCCAGAAGATTGAACCAGAACAGCGATTCCCGATCCTGCGGCAGGCGGCTGCCGTTAAACACCAGGCGCCAGCTCTGGCCTTTTCCCGGTTCGATGCGCACAATCGGCGGCAGCACAATAAACGGCGCCGCATCCTTTTCCGGTTGATTTTGCACGCGGCCATCGTCGACCCAGACCTGCGTCAGAGAGGGGGTCTCCCCCATATTGGTGGCCCGGACGGCGATCTCTTTTTTGTCGCCGGGAAAAATAATCCGTGTGCCGTCAATAACCATGCTGGCGTCCGCCGAGGGTAAATAGCTGGACAGCAGCAGTGCCAGAACCATACGCCGCATATTCACCTCCTCCTTGTCGGGGGGATAAACGGCCCCTGAGCGGGGCCGTGGACAGGGGTTACGGATAGACCACCGTAAAGTTGACGTAGGTAGCGACTTTTCCAGCCGTAGCGGCGTCGGTCGCATAGTAGCGGGCATAGAAAGGCAGCGAGGCGGAACCATCCTGCTCAGCCACCGCCACCGGGATCGCTTCCAGGCGAGCAACTTTGCCGTCTGCAGCGACCGCCGGGGTCTCCGCGAGGTTAATCGGCGTAAACCGGGTGTTCAGCAGCTCCACATCCACGTTTTCTGCTTCCGTGCCGTCAGACAGAGTGTTTTTTAGTCGACCCTCCGTGGAAACGTATTGATCTTTCTCGAAGTACACCGAGACATCAGCCCCTGGGGTGCAGCTCGTCAGATCGATGGTGAAGGGAACCACGCCCGCCGTCTCACCCGCGCTGCTGAGCGCTGAACGCTGGACCGTCGGTAGGGTTACCGTCTTGTCTTTATTCACTACCGTACAAGTATTTTCGATGACTTCACCATTAAAGGTGACTTTGCCATCAGCAGCCTGTGCCGCTACCGGAGAAAGCATCATCATCACCACGAAAGATGCCATTCCTCTGCTGTATTTTTTCATCTTCACTCCTCATCACCACGCTTATGGAGAATCGTTCAGGAAATACCCTGGCGTACTTTATACGTACAATTTATTAATGCTCAGTCCATTGGATTAACCTGTTATCTTTTAACCCCTTCCCTGCACTGACATCCTACTCACTTCATTATTTATTATTCAAATTCGCCACCAGGACCATTTCTACTTTTTATAGAAAAGTCTTAACACCACTTTGAAAAAGAAATAAAACTGACACACAATAAAAACACAACTCACTGTAAATAAAAGGTAATTTTTATTTTTTATTTTCTAAAAAACATTCGAGAAATGCGATCTAACTATCTCACCCTCATTATTAACCACCTCCTCCCACGTTCTCCCCCCTGGATTGAAAGCGCAGGGAGTATGTTATTTATGGCGGGTATTCTCTACAGTAAATTGTCGAATCAGGCAGGACAGCATGCACAGCGTATTTATGCCAGGAGGTCATTATGTTGATCTGCATTGCGGATTCAGAATATTTTAATATTGCCCTGAAAGCGTATATTAATGAACCAAACAGCAAGCCTCTGGATATTAAAGAAATACTCTGTTACCCGTTTAGTGGACAGAGTGAGATGTTCTATACTTTTTTTGCGACCGATGCCGGAGCCCGGCTAAGCACCATCCTTATTGATTACAGCAGCGTCAGCATCGAAGTACTGCAGGTCGCGCTCAGTTTAAAATCGTTTAATCCCCTGATCCGGATCTTTATTTTTGCCAAATCAGGCTACCCGTTGAGCGAGCTCGAACGCAGCCTCGCCATTGTGCTCGGCGCAGAGTTCATCACCAGTTTTGCCGGGCTCAGCGCTGCCCTTGCCCGCGGTCCGCGCTTGACATCGCCCCCCGCCGACAAGCTCTATATCGCCATACCTGACAGCTATAACCTGACCCGTAAGGAAACTTTTTTAATCAGCCTGCTGATGGGGGGAATGCCGTTGTGTCACGTGGCCAGCACCATGCAGCTCACCATCAAACGGGTCTACTACTACCGTTCACGCGTCCTTAGCAAGCTGGCGGTGAAAAATAACGTGGAACTGATGAACAAAGTTCAGGGGATGGTGTTGCGCCACTACCGACAGGAGACAGGCCATGAAATCGTATCTCTACGCTAAAAATCGCCTCATGTTGATTATCCTGAGCTGGCTAAGCGCAGACGAGGCGTTGCCATCTCGTCATGATTTCCAGCAGACTGAAACCATCCTCAGCACCCTGCATATACCGTATGTGCTGAAGCCCGACCTTGATCAACTGAGAGCTACGCTACAGCCATTACTCGCCACGCCCAGGCCGCAGGCCTGTGAGGTAGGCGCTTTTCTCAGCGCCCTGTTGGCGCTGTATACCCGGTTAACCGAATATACCGCCGTCGAGCACTATCTGCTCTCCCGGCATCTCTGAGTAGTAACCCGCCTGGGCAGGAAGACGCCGCGCGCCTCCTGCCTGTAAGGCATTACCTTAGCTCAGCAGACCGCTCGCCGCGTCTGGAGACGTAATCCCGATAGCCCTCGCCAACGTAAATCTGCCGTGGCCGGTAGATGGTCAGCGGCGCCTGGTGCATCTCGTTCCAGTGCGCCACCCACCCGACCGTCCGACCGACCGCGGTGACCACCGCAAACATCGACGAAGGCAGATTCATCGCTTTAAGGATCACCGCGGTATAGAAATCCACGCTTGGCGACAGGCCATTGTCCACAAAATAGGGGTCGGTCAGCGCCACGTCCTCAAGGGCCATCGCCACCTGCAGCAGGCGGTCAGACATGCCTACCTCCGCCAGCACCCGATGGCTGGTTTCACGCAGGATATCGGCGCGCGGGTCACGGTGACGGTAGCGCGAGTTGCCAAAACCCAGCCGGCGAAATGCCTGCGGATCGCGCTTCGCCTGGCGCAGAAACGCCGGAACCTGATCGACGCTTTCAATCTCCTCCAGCATTCGCATGCTCGATTCATTTGCTCCGCCATGCATCGGCCCCCACAGCGACGCCAGCCCGGCGGCGACGCAGGCGAATAAGTTCGCCCCGGAGGAGCCCGCCGCGCGCACCGTAGTGGTCGAGGCGCACTGCCCGTGATCGGCATGCAGCACCAGGATCTGGTTCATCGCCTGCTCGATAACCGGATTGAGAACGTATTTTTCCGCCGGGATAGCAAACAGCATCTGCAGGAAATTACCGGCATAGGAGAGATCGTTGCGCGGATACGCCGCGGGTTGCTCAATGGTGTACTTGTAGCTCATGGCGGCGATAGTGGGCATTTTCGACAGCAGCCGGGTGGCGGCCAGCGCCCGGTGCTGCGGATTTTCCACGTCCAGGACGTCATGATAAAACGCCGCCAGCGCCCCCACCAGGGCGCACATCAGCGCCATCGGGTGCGAATCGCGACGAAAGCCGCTGCACATGCGGGCTATCTGCTCGTGGACCAGAGTATGGCGGGTGATGGTCTCGCGAAAGGTTTGATAGCTGGCCTCATCCGGCGCGTCACCGTTCAGCATGATGTAGGCCACTTCGAGAAAATCGCACTGGCGAGCCAGCTGATCCACCGGATAGCCGCGGTGCAATAGCACGCTGTTTTCCGTATCGATCCACGAGATCGCCGACTGGCATCCGGCGGTATTGGCGAAGCCGGGGTCATAGCTGCAGAATCCGGACTGATTTAGCCCGCGCATGTCGACTCCCACCGGCCCCCGCGTTCCCGGCACCTGCGGCAGGGCGATGGGCGGTTGTTGTCCGGCAAAAGAAAGCGTTAACGGTGTAGTGCTCATCCTGTTAGTCCCCCAGCAAGCTTATCAGCGACCCGAAGTCATTCTTCAGGCGGAAAGACCAACATAACCAATGTGATGCAGCTTATTCATTGATGTCATCACTATAACCCTGACAAAGAGGATATTTTGCTGGCCTTCACGGGGAAACAGGCCGTCTTTCCCCAGCCCACCGCCGGATAGCGGCACAAATCGCCAAGGATAAAGGCGATCATCGCTGTCAAAATTTACGTTGAGTAAAGAAAGGATGAAGAGGAGCTACCATGAATTTTGTGCTGTCGATGACCCTTATCTGCATCGCCATCGCCTGGCTGATGATGAGCCTCCTGCCGGTGTAGATGCACCGCTAACCGCCACGCCAGTGGTCTGGATAACCCCTCCTTCAATTGATTTCCGCCGTGGTCTTCGCCTCTGAGGTTTCACAAGAGCCATATAAGAAGTACTGGTTGCATATCAGGCTGTTGCGTTTTCCCGCCGAGGGGTAGGCTAAAGGCCCACTGTTAAGGAGGTGATATGTCTGGACTTATTAATCCACATGCGGCCCCGGAAGAAGCAGCCTATGCGCTACTGATTGAGCTCGTTCGCGCCCAGCGCGTGCCGCAATATGAAGGCGAAATTTCCGGCCTGCTGGCGATGTACGACGAAGCCGTTAAACACTTTAAAGAGAAAGAGACCGAGCGTTAGGCGTGGACATCGTGGTGCGAGAAAAGCGTGACGCCTGCGGAAGCCGCGCAGGCGTTGGCTGGATAGCGGCTTGGGTCATCAGCTGCCGCGGTAGGTAGAGTATCCGTACTGACTGAGCAGCAGCGGGATATGCAGTTTTTGATTTTGCTTTGTGACATTGAAAATAACCGGAATCACCGGGAAGAACGTATTCATATTTTGGCTTTTAAAATAGTCACCGGTTTTAAACGTCACTTTATACACCCCCGGCTCCATATTCTCCGCCTGCGGATAGAGCGATTTAATCCGCCCATCGGCATCCGTTTTACCGGTGGCGATATGCTGCCAGCTCTCCCCCTGCTGTTTATCCAGCTCAATCTGCACCCCCGGTGAAGGGAGCCCGGTTTGCTGATTAAGAATGTGTACGCTGAGCGTCCCCTCTGGCGCCGCCAGCGCGCTGAAGCTGAGCAGAGAAATTACGGAGGCGATAACTAATTTCATAATCGTGACCTTATTGGGCAAGTGAAAGTGCCCTAACTATAGTCAGCGCGGCGGGGAAAAAAATTAAACTTTTTGTTATCAGTTTGAGTTGATGGGTACTGTCTCCACACACAACACGCTGAACCGGTTTCCTCGTAAGAAGAGGAAGTGTCTTATGAGTAGGTAGCCCCGTGCTCTTAGTAACAGGATACGGTGACACTAAGTCTATCAGGCAGGGGAAATAGATTTGCTGGGTTCAAATATCACAAGGTAAAAAGATATACGCCGTGGCCTCTGCCGCCTCTACCAGAACAGTGCTTACTGCAAATGGGCTGCAGTATTCGAAATAATCATTTAATATTATTTAAACTACTATTCCAGTGTAAGTAATCACCTGGTTCAGATATTGATCGTTATCATTGATTCTCTTGTCGCCACGCCTTAACCATCTCCTTTGTTACCTCTTTCTTGTAGCAAATAGGTGAGTACCCACCAGCTTTGCTCCAGGCACTGCGGCCACCGCACGAGCTGCCGTTCCGGGCGGTATTGAAGGGACAGGCACAAGTACCGGGGTAGGATGCGACAGAGTCATCAATAATCCTTTGACTGACCTGATCATCGCTTAAGGAATTCGATTTGGCGATGGAAATATCTGATGCAAAGACGCACACAACAGCGAATACGGAGATGGCGACGAATTTGATGTTCATTCGGATCTTTCCAGGCAGTGGATGAACATCGAGGGTATGCTTTCAAATAGTGTTCAATATTGATCTATAACAACTGTACTTCACGCCAGCTTAAAATGCGATATTTAACCCAGTCAGACAGAACCTAAAGCTATAATGACTATTAGCCTGTTACCGGCAACATATTTTCACATTCCTGCAGAGCGCTTATTCTGCACTCAGCTATAACCAGCATTAACCATTCTGTTCGATATTACAGAGCAGTAATGCTGTACTCTGACTGGCCATCGTCCGACAGATACTACAAGACATTAGAATCATCGAAATGGTCCGTCGATATGCTCACCTGGCACCTAACCATTTAACTGAGCACGCACGTCAAATTGACTCAATTTTTGCAAATTTTTGCAGAAGATGTCCCAAATATGTCCCACAAGGAAAAATCAGCGACTGGAGGAAGTTGATAAGTGATTGATTATTAAATGGCACCCCTACAGGATTCGATATAAACACATAACAAACTGATTTTATTTAACTATGCAGGTTACAAAAATCATACACACCCCCAAATGTACCCCCATATATTTTTCTGCGGGTGAGAATTGACTATTTATCGTGCAATTTGGGGCTCACGGCACCTTCTCACATGTCGGTAATATCCACCGGTACAAAATCACGCCAAAATTTATGTGCGGAAAAATTTCTCTATATACATACAAAATGTGTTGGTTCGGTTGGTTCAGTTGCCTCAAAACGTAAAGTCCATTGTTTTATTTGGATATTTAGCTAAAAAGTGAACCAACACCACCAGATTTTGAACCAACATTTACCGCATTGAGCCAACATTGCATCCAAACCATAGAGAGAATCCAATGAAAATGTATCTTATGGACCTGAAACAGGTATGTGAAGCTACCGGGTTTCGAAAGACTGCTATCTACGACTGGATGAAAAAAGGTACTTTCCCTCACCCAGTTAAGATAGGTCGTAGCGTTCGCTGGCCATCTGGCGAAATTGAGGAATGGATAAATGGGCATATTTCTCATCGAGATAATGGTGCCGACTAAGCTGGTTTTACCAGCGAGACAGTCCTTCCTGCCCCCCCTGGGGCGACTCTAAAGGTGCGATTTCCGCATTTTTAACCAACAACAGGGTGACTAACGATTACCCTGTTCGCCTGAAAGATTCCCTCTTACATCCGGAATATTACCGCATGTACGGGCCCGGAAATTTAATACGCTCGATCGCCTCTATAACATGCAGCTCCAACCACAACACACGTCTGCCAATCAGTGCAATCCAAATCCGTATCAAACAGTATAAATTTAACAAGCATTTTTTGGGATGCCCTAAGCAAGCATTTCAACGTCAGACTATCGCCAGCGCAATCCTTCAGCCGGCGGTAGCTCTTAAATTTCCAAAGCATTCCAAAATTTATGACCACCAGCGCCCCACGTCCAAGGAGATGATGGATGAAGAAATCAATTAGTTATACAGTAGTATACTGTATAGACTGAAAACACTGATTTCTCGCCCTCTCATGAGCAAACCCAATATGGCAGCATTCCGCGTTCCGGCTGAATTGCATGGCGTATTTAATCAGGCTGTAGCGGCGGCGGACTGTGACAAAACAGCGTGGCTGCTCGTTGCCCTGCGCATCAAACTGAACCAGCCAGATAGCAACCCACAGATGCGCATGCTTGAGCTGGTGGAGCGAATGGAAGTAGCGGCGGCTGCTCTGGCGGGTGGCAAGCAGGGGATCACGCCGACCCTGTACAATGAAGCGGCTCTTATCGGGATTGTTACTGATACTATCCGAGAATGGTTCGACAATGGCCGCGTTATCGCTGAGAGACTCAATGAGGCTGGTTATCAGTCTAAGGCGGGTAAGGCATGGGATAAAGACATTTACAGCGCCTGGAAGCGTCAGGGACGCAACGCTGATAAACTGGGGGTCGAGTTACACTGAATAACTCAGTGCTATCGGTGAAATGCTGATTTAGTATCTGGTTATCTATGCAATTACGGTTCTGAAGTTGGATATATTTTATGCTTTCTTTCATACCAAATTAGATAAAAATGCCCGTGAAGTTCGATACCCCAAGCTCTTCTAGTATTCCCTAATCTGAACCTAAAAATGGTGTCGAATTGTTCGTAACCCAAATCCATCCATCTTGCTACGGCCTCATCACATAAATCTGTTATGTCATGATCATGATGCATAAGGTGCCTTTCACCAGATGCCATCTTTTGTATTTCTTGCCAATCTAACCCTTGAAGGGCATTCATACCTAAAATTATGGGGTCATCCCACTCGCCTTCGTTCCACTGCCTCAATTCTCCCCATTCCCATTGACCATTCACATCGGCATGCCGCGCACACCAAGTCATTAAACGACCGAACCGCGAGCCGGATTCATTTGCTACCGGTTGTTTTGGCACGTCAAGTGTCCCAAAGGAAGAACCAATAATTGGAATTTTTTCTAAATCGGGAAGAAATGCTACTTTAGGTTGATTTTTAACAGCTAAATTTTGGAATGACGCAGCTAAGCGTACAGACTTCTCTCTTCTTTTTTCAGCCTTAGCTGACTTGCGCTCCAAGCGAATATCTTTTCTCGACATAATTACAGGGATGAGTAGTATTCAGCCATAGATGCCTTTGTTATAACCTCAGAGCAGGAGGCCATAGGCTGCATATCACCTCTGGCTTCTAACCAAGGAGCCTCTTTATGAGTGAGGTTGCTAAGCCACTGCGCAGTTTTACCACCATAAAAATCAAGCACTATATCTATGGTCTCTTTGTGGTCTTCACTCAGCTTAGAGGTGTCACCGTCTCTGAAATCTACCGAGCTAACTTTGAACATTCCTCGATGCATATTATAAAGGTGTTTGTTGACCGGGCCGTTAGCCCACGCCTCAAACTCTTCAGGGAAGATTTCTTCTTCGTCCCACACCAAAGCCCATGCTTGGCTGTAATACACCAACTTTTGAAGCTTCATCGCAGTGATTTCACCAGTTTTTTCAAGTATATACTTAGCGGCATCAATTACGCTTGCCATAGATAGCCCCCGTTCCTTTAAGTCTATTAATGTCTACTATCGTTAATAATCGCATAGAATACAGCATAAAATCTGTAAAAAAATTCTCCTTGTTACTCTTTGCTGGCTTTTGCTAGCTCGCAGTATTTACCTACGCGGCGTGGTGGGCTTCTTCCACTGGTAGGCTGGCACGTTCATCCTGCGCCGGTGGCGCTCTTTGGCCTGTAGCGCCTGCGCCAGCCCGTTGCGAATAGTGTAGCGGGTATGGCTATCAAGCCCCTCGCCACTCTGCCTGGCTATCTCCAGCAACGTTAATTCAAGCTTGTGACGGTCGAACATGGAAGAGCTCCTGTTCATGGCTTGTAACCGGCTGATTTTAGCTAATTCTGTCAGAGAACCAGAGTTAAACTTGCTGTAATCGTGCCATGCTCATGGGGTAAGCGTTAGGGCAATCTTAGCGTGCTCATGGGGTAGCCTTTTTCGATGTTCGTTCAAATTAACGCATTGACGTCTCAGCTTTGCGCATCACCCGGGCGAACCCTTTAGCGTCCCTCGGTTCTTTCAACCGCCAGTAAGCTGATTCAGTCTTTAGCAGGCGAGAGCGCTTTTTCTCGAAGGTATCCCATCTCATGCCGGCAGGCTTCGGAAACTTGAGCGGGCTATTTAGCAGGCTGCCCGCGGGTGGGTAATCATCCCCCCATAGATCATGCCTCTGCTTCCACACACTGCGCCGTAAGCGAGCGGTCTCATCTTCACTCTGGCTGGCATAGTGAAGGCTCCAGCATTTACGACACCCTACGTCCTTCCGGCCAATAAATAATTTCGCAACCCGGCCACCACAATGCGGGCAAATGTACCATCTCCGGTAACCAAAACCTGCCCGGGTGATCGTGATGCCAATAACCCGCATTACCCCGTTGATTGTCGCGCTGTACCCGCCAGAGACCAGAGAGAAGAACACCCTTCCACTATTGGTATCACAAAAAACCTGTGTTTTCGGGCTCGAATCCACCAGCTTTCTTTGCATATCTGCCAGAAACTGGAGGTTAATCCGTGGTAGCGCAGAGGTGTAAACCCGCGTCGGCTCTCTCATTGGCTCAGATCTCCGCTAAAAAAATCCGCAAATGAATACGAAATTATATGAGTTCTGCACAATTGGTTACGGCGAATGCGACCTAATAATCGTTGCTATAACCTTAACAATTGTTAACCACTCATGGGGTAAACGGTTTTTTCCGCATGTATCGGTTCCGTTTTTTCCGCTATCAGCGTTTTGATAACTCCCGCTGGAAAGCAGCCGCCATCTGCGGCTTCGCATCAGCAACACCATGCTGCAAAAACTCTTTCCTTGCTCTTGGCAGGGTGAACTTCTGCGGGATGTTCGGATCTGCTACATAGATTGCGTAATTTGCTGAATATCCGATGCGGCCAGTGATACGCGTCCCGTTAGTGATAACCTCTTTAAACTGCGAGTTAATCAGGGTGCTGGTATCAACTGGCGTATAGATTGCGGCTACGAGTCCGGCCTCATGCAAAGCTGCTGCCATTGCGCGAGGTAAGCGCCGCCCGGTAATGTCCTTCACCAGCGCATTCATGTTGCGCCGAATGTTGTTCATGCCCCTGCCTTTAATACCCATATTCGCTACCCCAATTCTCGCGATTCGCTATAATTAAGCTTAATCATTGACTTACATCGCCACGCGCAGAACACACTTAAACAAGTACGCACTGAAAAAACTTCTTTTTGCTGCGTACCGTGCTGCGTACTGCGAACCTAAAAACTTTGACGGCTCAAGTCTCATTGTTGTTCTTAGCCCGCTACTGGCGCTGGTTTAAGAATGCCCGCGTTTTAAATCCGTCCAGTACAGTCTAATATTTAAAGCTGTTTTGCTGTTAACCTGCCTGCTAACCTCCCTTTTGTTAACCAGAGCATCAGCCTTTGCTTTCACTTTTGCGGATAGGTCTTTCTCCCGCCCTTCTTTCTTTGCCCGCTTGTTAATGGATACGTGGCTAATGCTGTGCTGCGATGCGATTTTACGGAGAGACATCACCTCGGCCCGGTACGCCGTCTCGATGGCCTCCCAGTCGGGTTTGCTCATATCTTCCTTATTTTATCTGTTCGGCACCGCCACTCATAGCCGCGCCATTACGGCTTTCTTTTTGCCTGCCGGCATGACTGGGCTTGTCTCTTATAAGAGACAAAAGCTGCGCAGAAGCAATTAAGACTCACTATAGGAGACCTTGTCCAACGCGTTGGACATTTAATAGTGGCGAGTATAGAACGAAAAACAACCGCTCCAGGCCTTTAATGTTACACGAGTAGGAACAGTCACAGGGAGAAATAAGTTACACAAGAGAAGCACTGACAACCATTCACAACCAAGGAGGTATACATGTTAGAAGTACTAAATTCATTGGCGCCATTTGCCCCAGCAATTAATGCTATCGTCATCCTAATCTGCAGCCTCATTGCAAAGTACTGCGGCGTTCTTCCTCTACCTTTCTAATCCCCGCCTTATCCAGATTGCACTGCCCCAGCGCAGAGTAAAGATTCGCGTTTAACTCCAGACTAGCCTGCCACGTGAACGGAACCTCCATTCCGGGGATCGGTGTGTCTGCAGTAAGATCAGCGCTTACAGGACCACCGGCGCCGGTACGTAAATCGTCCGCGTCGTCTGCCAGGCTGTATCCTGCGTCATGTTCTGATCGGCACGCTGGGGCAGAGGCAGGAACGGAGGATATTGAACATGTTCCACGTTTCCTCCGGGCATTAAAAAACCCGCCGGAGCGGGTTTGGTTTAGTAAACGCAGTTACAAGTTAAAACAACTTGTTGATTACCGATGAAAAGTCCGGGAAGTCGGCTATCGTCATGAGCCTAACGCAATCTTTCTCAAGGATTATGACGTTAATTTGCCCGCCAATATAAACTCTTTCAGCACTTGGCATTGCATCCTGTATTGCCCTTTGTTCAAACATCATTGCCTTGATAATTCCCAAGATGTCTTCCCCGTCAGGGACTGAGCACTCTGGTTTGTAAAACCAACCATGAATTATTTCCTCTGACCTGAAGTATTCTGAAGAGCGGTAGGCAAATCTCTTTATTCTTCCCGATGCCTGAGAGATTCCAACATGATAGATAGTAACCGTGCACTCATCCCCTACGTTGTATTCCTTCTTATACTCCTCCCACATATCCTTTAGTGTGGATGGAGCATGGTAATCAAGATTATCCACGTCTAATAAAATCATGCGGCTGTTTACAAATTCCGCCCAGCGAGCATGAAATCCACCCGTTCCTGTGCCGCATATAATCGTTTTTATAGTTGGTAGATATGTCGCTTTATTGGTAAGGATAAAGGGATTCCCTTCGGCATCCACGCCAAGAGTATCCGTCGCTACAATTGCGAATTCATCCGTAGAGAAGCAGATGAGTGAAGACATGGCATTTCCTTTTATCTCATAATTAGAAGGATCCACCGGCTTTCATGGAAAGTCCGAACCTATCCATCATACCAGATGTCATCGGCCCACCACGGTCTAGATCGTTTAAGAAAGCATCCACAGTCACCACATTACCTTCTTGCTTTGCTTGGGCTTCAAATGAATGTTGCCCGCCAGTGGTCTGGTCGTAGAATTGGATATTGACCTCTATTGGCCTCGACGACTGCGATTCAGTTGAACCGCTGCTGCTGCTTTGGCTAAGGTACTCGCTACCGGTTGATGCCTTCTTGATGGTCGGCGCTCCGCTGGTTACATCCTTGTTGCTGAATACTCGGCCATCATCACCGGGTATCATGAACAGCCCTTTACTGGTCTGCATGAGTTCCGGTAGGTTTCCTTCGCCTACGGGGTACACTCCACCAGCAGTTACAGGGCCGCCATTTTTTCGGCCACCGAGCACACTCGTTACCAACCCAGCAGCTTGCGCCCCCTGATACGCGGTTAAGCCTGTCGCCGAGGCTGTTCCCCCAGTAGCAATTGAGGCGGCAATTGCTGCCGGCGCCCAAGCTGCAAGTGCCGTAGCCCCTCCTGCAATGGCAGACGCAGCATTTGCCGCTTGAGCCGCCGCGCCCAATGTCTGAGACAGGATGAAGTTCTTCAGCATCTCCACACCCACCTGGGCAATGCTGTTGATCACGCTGTTCAGGATGGTGTTGCCCAGTGACCGCATCGCCTCCTGTGCTGACATTGTGCCGGTTAGCAGACCGGTGATCGCATTGGAGGCATTCCCGCTAAACGCATCCACCGCACTCGTCAGCATGTTATAGCCGAGGCTCTGCTGGCTTAATAGCTGCCACTGCGCTGCTGTCATCTGCTCGTTGAACTGGTTCTCCTGAGCTGTTCTCAGGGCCAGATACTGAGCATCCGTAGCTGATTTGGCAGCGATGAACTGATCGTAATTGATTTTTCCCTGCTGATAGCTCTGCTGGAGTATTGCCTGTTCCTGCTGCTGGTACTGCTGCATGAGGGCCAGCTTCTGGTTGTTTTCATTGACCAGTTGCTGTACCGGGTCAACTTCAGCGCGGGCGGCTGCTATCGGGTTTGCTGTTTGCTCCTGAGCGCGGATTTTTGCCAGATTGACTTGATGCTGCTGCTCCATTAACTCAGATTGCTGGTTATAGGTTTTCTGGTCAATCATCTGGCCGTCTAGTTGACGTTTTAGCTGGTCTCGACCATCTGAATAAGTTTTATTTTCCTTACGCACAGGGTCATTGCTGATCGCATCATTAAGGTCTTTCTGGCGCTGCTGAGCGTCAAATAACTGCCCGGCCAACTCACGTACTCTTTCCTTCTGCGCATCGGTAGCCTTCGCTCCGAGAGCGGCCACGGCATTAAACTGCGCGGCCTCTCTGGTGCTCTCGTCATAGCGCATTGTCAAAACGGCAATCTGCCGCTGCAGGCTGTCGATTGAATCGTCTCCGCGAGCAAAGGCATTCTTCGCAGGCTTATCCTGCTTTTTCTTGGCGTCGGCAATTTGCTTGTCCAGAACAGCAGCGGCATCGGCATATTTCTTATCGTCAATTAGCCCTTTAGCCCTATCTTTGCTTAATTGCTCGCGCTGCTGGGTAAGCTTATCAACTACTGTTTGGCCAGATTTAATGATCGAATTGGCGTTGTTCTCTGCAGTTTTCTTTTCGAGATTGGTGATATAAGCTGGCTTAGATCCATCTACAGAACCTGATGCCACCTTCCCAATATCAGAATAAAGAGATTTAGCTTGTTCGAGGGCAGCAATTTGACCTTTGATAGCATCTATTTGTGTTTTAGTACCTGCGTCAGTGTAGATAGAAGCTTTGGAAACTGTATTGTAAGCTGCTTCAGTTACAGCTAATTTTTTATTCAGAGAATCCAACTGCGCATCTATCGCAACAATAGGATCTACATTTCCGGTGGCTATGGAGATAGAAAGGGCAGTTTGGTCGAGAAGTTTTGCCAAATAGCGTGACCCACCGATAGCATCATCAATTTTGGATATAGCTACCCCGAACTGAGTAATCAAAGCATTTGTTGCCTGCGATACAGTGCGCGGCATCGTCTCAAACTGCTGGTTGATTTCATCGGACCGCTTTTCGATTGCCGCTAGCACTTCACCAATATCTAACTTGCCGGCCAGCATCAACTGGCGGAGCTCATTAAATGGAATTCCCATGCCATCGGCAATCTGCCTCGCTAGCTCAGGCATCTGCTCCAGCACTGAGTTAAACTCTTCAGCCTGAATTCTGCCGGATGCTACCGACTGCATAAATTGCCTTAGCGCATTAGCCATTTCCTGAGCTGATGAGCCGCCAATAGTGCCAATCTTCTGCAGCGTCATCACAAGTCGGTTAACATCGCTGTTAGTAGCACCTACGGTTTTCAGTGTGGCGGTGAGCTGCTGCCAGAGGTTGACGGTATCACCTAGGCTTGCCCCAGTTGCGGAGGCAATATTTACAAGCTGCTGAAAACTCCGCGCACCTTCCTCTGAACTTGAAGATAAACGTGTTACTCGCGCCTGAAGTAATGTGAATTCCTCAGACAACTGCTGGAGCTTCATCAACGCCTGAATTGATATGTACCCCTTAACGGCCACAGCAAGGCGTGAGACCCCCCCTCCCAACTTATCGAGACTTTTATCAAGTTTTTCTGCGGAGTTGCCAACCCTTTTGACTGATGTCTCAATCTGTTTTAGGGCCGCGTCAGCAGCGCGCTGCCCAGAAAGCAATTTTGCTACATCCGCCTCAATCTCTATCGTGTAATCGCCAAAGCCTGTTGTCATGCTCACCTCAATGGATGGTTATTACCTTATTTTTTCTCAGGGATATGGTGTTCATGACTGTAATTACATGGCGACCATGCTCAGTAAGCCGATACTCCGGGCCATCAAAAGAAATAAACTCCATCAACATTCGATAGGCCTTATGCTCGAAGGCCGAGTCAAACTTATCTTTGGACGCACTCACAGCGTTATCAACAAGTCCGGCTGACAGTAGAGGGGCTTCGACACACCCGCTAACGCCATCCACGGTAAGAACGTTGCTACCCGTTTCCCGGCGCAGATCGCGGATATAGGTTTCGGCAATCACCTCAGCCAATCTCTGTAGTTGCTCCATCACCCACCCCGCTTAACGGATTCAAGACCCTTAGCAACCAATGCGCGGGCAATAGCGTTTACCGTTGGTGCTACACCAATCGGAGAACGCTTGCGCTCCTCTTCCTGAATTTCACGAATGGACTGAAGATGCTCCCGGCAAAGTGCTACCGTGATTTGCGATCGGTTCATCTGCTTACCCCTGATATTTATACAGTCAATTTATATTGTAGTTTATGCAACATAAATGGCAAGCATTGCAATTTATGAAATGAAAAAGGTACAAAAAACCCGCCGGAGCGGGTTTGCCTTGAGGTTACTTGCAGGGGTTAATCGTATTTGCACTATTCGTGCTTGTTGGAAGATCATCTACTGTCTTCCCTTCAACTACGTACACAACACCGGAAGAGAAAAAACCCTTTGATTTCATCGTTAGCGCAATGACAAAAGGCGAGTACCCTGAATATGCCCCAAAGCTGTTCTTTGAGTTCACCTCACCACAGACAAGCATTGCGATAGAGCCATCATCCTTTTCACCAACTTTTTTTGACACAACATCTCTAAATTGGGTAGATGATGGATCTTTCATGTCGTGCGATATCTCGCTTTTAGCCAACTCTATGGCTTTCTCTTCTGTAGGCTTACATGCCGTGAGAAATAAAAGTGATGAAATTAATACCATAATAATTTTCATTGATGCCACCCTTGCTTGACGATGTCGATTTATAAATCTTTGCCACAAAATCGGCACAATATTGCTTCTTTTTTTATTGTTTCGGCGCAATACGGACATTTTTTAGTATCGTCTACTGAACCGCCACCAGCAGAATCCGCGCCAAACACCTGTGGTTCAAGCTTAACCACTCCGGGGTTTGTGAAAGACCAGACAAGCGCGGCTATCCAACCCAAGAAGCTCCAGCCCAGGACAATATTTAACACCCATATTGCCGTAGCGTTTTTATGCTCCCTTGAACTGGCTATAACGCCGGGAAGAACATAAATTATAATAGCGAATATCAACACAATGATGTGCCATACTGACATCAACTTATCCCCAAAAGTAAATGAAGTATTATCGTAACATCGAAGAAGACTAATCCAATACAGCCACTTTCATCGACTTGTTTTTAACCTGAACGCCTCGGCGTTTGACTGAGTAATCCCCATGCGGTGCCTAGTCTCCTTAGCGGTTTGTGAAGGCCTCCGAAATCTTCTGCAGAGGCTGGTGGGCGCTTAACTATCTTCCGCCACAGCCCGTCTCAACGACCATTTTCGAGCGCTATCAGTCCTTATAGGCAGAACTCATCAAGATTGCCTATCTATAGGCATAACACACCATTCCTGCCATACATAGCCAGAACACACCGTTTCTGCCTATAAATAAAATATGGGCATTTTCATGGGGCGGTATGATTCTACATGTAATGCTCAAACTGCTACGCAGCAACGGTGACCAGCATGAACAGAACGACGAGGACAACGCCCATCACCCTGCACCTTGTAAAGAATGCCACTCCTGCAGAGAGACCAATTAACGCCAGGGTGACTGGCCAGATAGCAATTGCTGACAAGTAGGCTGCTATCAGGTAATCCTTTGTCAAACCTTATATCTCTTTTTCTTTCAGGGCTTTTGTAACTACCGAACACATAACAGGCTAATTAGCAAAACATAATCAGAGCCCTGTGATAACAGGGCTCGCATTTTTCTGGTTATTCAAAGAGAGCTTTTTTTCGCTGCTTCAACCTCAGCTTCACAAACATCATAGTTATTGAAATTATACTGAAGGAAGATATATCCTTTATCAGAACTGTTTGCTCTAGCTTCGATCGATACGGAAGTTAATTTACTTTTTAGTGGAGCCTCTGCAGTTCCTTTCCACTCAGCTGACAAATATCTTTCATGCTTATACAATCCCATCATCCAGTCTCTGGGGTCTTTCCATATTGAACCAGCCAGAAGGAAATCATTTTCCTTGGCCTTTCCATAGATAGAAGATAGTGACTCCATGAGCTCTTTAAATCTTGACTTGATAGTAAAGCCATAACTATCTGTATCAATATCTTTCCCAAGAGCTCTTATTTGGCATAGCCCTACTGTTGGAGATATCAACAGCCCATACGCCTCAAAGCCAGCATTCATTTTGGGTAAAGAGTTAGCCGTATAAAGATTGACATTATTCGCCATTGGCTCAAGCTCTTCACCAATCATGTCTTCAATATTTTTCTTAGACAAACCGGCCTCTAAACCGAATGGTCCTTCACCTGGTGGAAGTAACGGCGTTCTGGTGGAATGGGGTTCTGCTTTGTCTGCTTGTTTTTCTGTGATTGCTTCGTTTGCTTGCTCATTAGGTACTTTCACTTCAGCTAACCCATACGTTGCCGAAAGGTATCTCTGTTGAAGCATCGCCCTTGTTTGCTCCTGCGTCGCAATAGCAGATAGTTTCAGTGCCTGTAGCAGACCACCACTGTACTGACTTGCATCTTTCTTAGCATCGGCAATCTGTGTATCAAGAGTTTCAATTTCAGTTTTTAATGCCGCCGCTGCTTCAGGATTTGGTTTAACACCGCTAACAGATATCTCAATCTTAGCCCCCGACTCAATCGCGTTAATACGCTGCTCCAAAAGGGCTTTATTAGTCCCTAAGACTTCAAGTCTGGCTGTTATAAGATTTCTAATTAATCCCCCAGTATACTGCCCCTGCTGTGATTTAGCCTCGACAATTTCTTGTTCAGCCTTAGCCAGTTCGCTACGGAGACTTGCAACTTCCTGCTTCTGCTCCGGGGTTAAATCCTTTGGCCCACACCCAGCCAAGAGGCTAGTGGCAATAACGCATGCTAAAAGTGTCTTTTTCATATCCCTAATCTCATTATGTCACCTCGGATTTATCCTAACATCAATCGAAGCAGCAAAAAATCACCACCAATTCCTGTAGTAGGTAGAAGCGAATGGATCACCGTGTCGATGTAGCACGGAGTTAACACGTACCCCTGATAAATACACAGGTATCGCCCCTCCTGATTCCGATCTAATATTGAGCTATATCATCTGCATACCCTGTACGCATAGCTCTGACAGTTCTTCTACGCCAGTCTGTGAAGAGGTGTCATACCCCGACACTGCAGGTCGCATGAAGGATGCAAAGATATTTGCACTGACCGTTATCGTCATCATGATGGCTGTACTGTTTTTAATTTAGTTCATCGTTGTGCTTTTCTGAGCATAATGCTGGATACCGCGGAGTCAGGCGCTAAGCTCATTCTCCGGACAAAAGCCATGAGGTTTACGCTCAAAATCGTGGTTCTCTGCGCCGCTATGCGCTGTTGCTCGTTATGCGAGTTGTGGTGCTGGAACGCTGCTTTAAATTAATTGATTCAAGGAGGATCGATGAGGATAGTATTGCCTTCCCGGTGATCGTATTTATCGTTGCTGTAGCTTTTCTGGCGTGGTTCATTCTGGGTGGCTATGCGACTCCAGGTACATAAGGCAGATCCAACATGAGTGCAGATTTTAAAGAAACTTGCAGAATGGCTAGACAGCCAGTCCTCTGATGCTCCGCCTAAATAAGATTTAAACAATGCAGAGGAAGCATGTCTAACTTAGTTATCCCCATACTTATTACTTTGCTGATTATCGGGTTGGTTGGGATAGTCCTCAGGCTGGACAAAATTTTCTTCAAGCGAAGGAGTGGGCGGGATGACGTTGAGTAAGCCAGACCGGTAGTTCGATGTTTTTTTTAGTAATGCCGCAGACATACAGGAAGCATGGGTAGCCAGCCAGTGGCCTGTTGAGGTGTTTGGGTAGAGACGAAGATACAGTTGGTTTGAATGATTAGCTCGTTGTTTTTCATCGGGCGATTCCTATTAAATACTAAAGGAAATCAATAGAATATGACTAATTTTGATAGCAGCGGATCCCTACACCAAATGCAGTTATTCCCGGTGGTGGAAGTTGTGTCGGATGATATTCCGATGGGAGTCCTTAATGATGGAACGCCATACCTAACGCTTTATGGGCTAGCGAAGCTATGCGGCATTGATGACACTCCATTGAGGGTCTTCACATCTAATTGGGACACAGAAAAAAATAAACCCCGTGGACAGAAAGTAGCATCGTATTTGGCTGAGAAGGGTTTCCATAATTTAGACCGGTTATATACAAGGGTAATGAACAGTTCAAACGTGGAAACTCATGCCTACCCTGATTATGTATGTATGGCTGTTCTTCGCTACTATGCTCTCGATGCGACAAACTTCGACAGATCGGTGGCAATAGGCAACTTTGTTCGCCTGGCTGAATACACACTTAAGCGGATGATCTATGAGAAATCAAACTACAACCCAAATACCTCTATAGATATCTCGTTCGAAAACTATCGAGCAAGAATTAAGTTGAATGATCAGATACCTACCACTCATTTTGCTGTGTTCAGAGAAATAGCGGATATCGCAATGAACTTGATAGGTGGGGGATTTCCTATGGATGATACGACTTCCTTAGATGGAAGCGTTGGAAGCCATTGGGGAAAGTATTGGACAGCCAATCGACTCGCGGAACAATTTGGAGAAAGGGTACAACATCCACATTTGTACCCTGATAACTATAGGCAATCTGCTGCTAATAAGTATATAAATGCTTGGATTTACCCTATTGAGGCGCTGGGTGTATTCAGAAAATGGCTTCACGACAATTACGCAATGGAAAAATTGCCTAACTATCTTGGGAACAAGAAGCTGAGCAACGCCTCAGAGCTATTAGAATCGATAAAAAAACCAGCACTTCCCAATAGACACTGAAAATCTCACGCATGCCCTACCCGGCCACTGCGCCGGGTTTCTTTTACACCTAACCCTTTGTAACCAAATTCATGAGAATAGCATCTACCTCATCTCGCCCTTCGTGTCGGTCACTTTTGAGTAACCATTTCAGCACATCAATAGCCTCCTGCTGGTGGATAGGACTGATCGTAGCAAGTTGGGTATCAAGCCAGTCCTCTCGATCATAGACCTCCTGACTCAGCCCTTCAGAATACTGGTGACCTAACTCTCGCCCAGCAGCATCGCGTATCCAATAAAGCCACGTCCAGTAATCAAATTCGCGGACAACATCGGATAGTGTGTGAGGTGAAGGCAGTACATCCGTGAAACCATGATGTGCATCTTTCCGAGCATCATCCAGTTCCAGATATCGCTCGATACCTGAAATACTTCCATCGGCGACTTCTTCCCTCGTCAGCCCAAAATCCTCATCTACCAGAAATGCAGATCGTGAGATGAGCAACTCTGCTTCTACTGGTTCCATAGCAGCTTCATAACTACCAAACACAGCACGAACTTCGCTGGCCTTCCTGATATTCTCCCTGGCAAGCTTGAGGTAGTGCTGAGGATCATCCATGAAAAAGGTACCGAAAGCGGTTTGCAATATGTCAGCACCATTAGCGACCATCCAGTCACGATACCGTTTCTCTACGTCTTTTGGGCTAATGGTAAGCTTCTCAAGTGCTGCCTCTGCAGCATCCAGATGTGCTGGCTCATTCAGCTTAATCACTTCCAGCACCCACAAATAAGCATCGGTCTGCTTATGACCAGTGATGACCTTTTGGGGCGGCAGTGCCTTTGTTAACGCAGGTACGTTCGAAAAGCGCGCCTCAGGGATAGTGAAAAGAACCTTGTGAGCCGGATTATCAGCGAACAATCCACTGCGCTGGCAGAAGCTACTCACAGTGCTGGGCTTAAGTCCCATTTTATTCGCGATGGTGCGATACCCTACACCACTACGTTTGAGGCGAGCGATTTCCGCCTTCTGTTCTGTAGTCAGTCGCATGTTACTGATCCATACCCATGTCAAAAATCATCGTCATACGGAGGTGTCTGGTCGTATCCTTCATACCCGTTCGCGGGCGGTTGCTGCTCCTGGGCCCGGCGCAGGGCATCAGTAGCCTGTCCTTGTTGACCTACTTTACCGCCTGGGCGGACCGTTCTGGCGCTGAGTACACTGTCCGCAATAACCTGATAACCTTGCTGCATACCACCATCCTGACCAGTCCACTGATTGAGCTGCATATTGCCCGCCACGCTGACAAGGTCGCCTTTATGGTGTTTGGCCAGCGCGTCAGCCTGCTTACCAAAGGCAATCACGCCCAACCAGAAAGTAGCCTCTCCGTTATCTGCCGCATTACAGGGCAGAGCTACCGCCAGGCGGGCCATTGTCATGTTCGTACCTTTTCCCGTTGTTCTGGTCTGCGGGTCGGCCACCAGCCGGCCATACGCTGAAATTTGAGCTGTCATCGCAGTGATCCTCTCTTCTGATACCCTGTACCTGATTCAGTGTTGGTTCAAACTGGTAGTTTGTTGCCTCAATGTTGGTTCATTTTTTAAACATGAAACCTTATTAAACAGATATATATAACTACTGAGGCAACTGAACCAACTGAACCAACACTTAATTTACACACATGAAAGAGTGCTTTTACTCTGGCTGGCCATCGTCCGGCAGATACTGCAGGACATAAACCCGAATCTGTCGCCCATCAATGCGTGGTGACTTTCTCTGAAACCCCCGGCCTGAAGTCGGCGGTGTCAGCATGCCAGCTTTCTTCAATACCTCCGCAAACTGACGAGTGTTAAAGCCGCGGGCGATCTCCCCTTCGAAGGCTGCCGGGAAGGTGTAGAACACCATCGGGTCAGTCTCATGACCGCCCTTCTGCCGGTATCCCGCCATGTTGGAGATGGGGAGACTGGTCGGGTCATACGGGAACGGTGCAAAGCGGCTCATGCCGTAAGCGTTCAGGAATGCCTCTGTCTGCTCAATAATTTGCTGATGCTCTTTGTTGCCGGTACCGAATTCACGCAACCAGGCGTTATAGCTGTACTGGATAGCATCCCGGCACGTCTGCTCATCCCAGCCGGTGATCACATTACCTAACAATAGTGCGGCTTCCAGAATGGCAAACCGGGCGCCAACACGATGGACCTGCTCCCCGTAATCCGACGGGATCAGACTACGCCAGCGCTCTTCCGCTGCTCTGACGGCGTTCACCGCCTCTTGCTGGTGGTCAGCCAGCCATTTCACCCACTCACGCCCAGCCACTCCATGGTGATGCTGGTATGCATCTTTGAGGGCATCGGCATGGTGTTTGCCGTTGGCATGCTCATGGAAACGAACAGCCCGGCGCATCGGGATATTCAGCAGGCGAACCAGCTGGCCTGCTTTAGCCTTGCGACCGGCGCTCGCAATGAAGGTTTCCAGATCCATCTCACCGGTACTGATGGCCACAGTACGCCAGCGCTTCAGATCACGGTTCCCCCCCTCCTTCGCGCCCTGCAGCTTACCCGTACCATTAAATAGCGCGTAGGCAGATTTGTAGACCTCCACCGGATCAGCGCCCTGCCCGATTTCGTCTAGCGGCATCAGCGCGTCGTTGTGTGCGGCAGCTTCATTCGCCAGCCCCAGCGCGGTACCGTACCAGGTAAGGCGCAATACATCAGGATTGCCGTAGAGACTGGATGCCACATTGGCAGTGGTGGTCTTACCGGCGCTCGACTGCTCATAGAGATGGATACCAAAACCATCAGCGCCGGCAAGGCCAATCAAAGGAGCTGACAGAGCTGCGGCCACGCCAGTCATCATCGAGTAGTTGCCAAAGGCCAGACGTCCAACGCTCTCTCGCCAGCTCTCAACAGTACCGCTGGTGGTATAACCGGATGCGGCAGAACTTCGTCCGTTAAACAGCACCGGTTGATCTGGAGTACCAATGATCTCGCCATCCGGCATGATGTAGGCGCCACACTGCCAGCCCGTAGCATGCGCAATCCGCCATACCTCACCATTGGCACAGCTCTGCAGCCAGTCGGCCAACGTTGCACGTAAACCACTTTTGGTTGTGACGTTCAACCCACCAGCCTTAAGCGTTCGCCAGCCTTCGCGTTCACCAATATCAGCAAATGGTATTGCCTGGACAGTATCCCCCTTCGAACCGAATGGGCGCCAGCGCAGGATCAGATACCGGGTTTTACTGTCATCTATGCCAGTGCCTATGACCTCCAAAGCAGAACACAGCCAGCTTTCACGGGTAGTTATTTCCCCGGTATCTTTGTCTGATTTGGGTTCAACCCAAAAAATACCGTCAGCTCGGCTTTCAACATGTGGCTTCAGGTTGTCACTATTCGCAGATTTATTGGCTTTCAGAATTGATGTCGTTGTGTGCTCGCCCTGTTCTCTGAGCCTGGCCAGATATTGCCTCCAGTTTTCCGGTTTTTGGTCAGGAATTCCCTTATATAATTTCGCTTCCAGTACACCTGCCTGAGCAAGTTTTTCCCCAATGGCATTAATCATTATTGGCTCAATGCTTCCAGCCAGATAAACACGAGCACTGCGACGCCCTTTATCAATAATTTGCAGGTTCTCCAGTTCCGCCAGCTGCTTCGGTCCAAGATAAATGGGAGGTGTTCTGTCCTCAGCGACTTGTTTACCCATGCCCTCTTCCCATCCTTTTGCATGTGCATACGCATCTGTTCCAGCAAAAATAACTGCTTCAGTAAATTTTTCTTTTGGCAAATGTTTCAGGTTAGGTGCCAGTTTCATTGACGCTTCTCCCGATGTGCACGCAAGACGTAATCAGCAAGTTCTTCATCCGCCGTTTTAATCGTTTCTGGTACATCCTGGAGTAGCGAGATCAGAGCACAAATTAACTGCATATCCCGTTCAGCTGCTTTCGTGCCCTCTAACCATATTGAGAGCAGTGCCTGTGCTTGTTCAACACGACATTGGGCATCAATAAGCTGCATATCGCTCATACCCTGACCTCCGCATCAATTCTGACCATATCGACAATCGCCAGGACTTTATCCAGCCAGCAATGCACAACGACTGCTTGCTCAACGTCGAGGTATGGTGATAAATCGGTCATTACATGAACTAACCCATTACGAGCGCGGGCCATACGTTCTGCGGTACGCTCTGCCAGAGTAAAATCTTCCGGATAAGGCTGCACACGGGATAGCGTCGCCTCGGCCTCAAGTTCGGCAGGATGGCGGTATATAGCGTTTATATTCATTTGCCCGCCCTCATTTTTGATTCTTTGACGCAGTCAGAACGACACACACCCGCATTCGCTACGGTATCGTTAAGCGCCAGCACCACCTCACCAACCGTACCCAGCATTGCGCCTATTTTGCGCATGTCTCCCTTTGCGGTCTCCTCGGTGTAGTTGTTATTGTCCGTGGCCCAGAACATCAGACTTCCAATGGCACTAATGCCGAGCAACAAATCACTCACAGCCTCATCCATGCGGTTCTGAATGCCTTCCAGCTCATCAACGGTGGCGCCTTTGCCGAATTCGTGGCGAACTAAATCGTTATACAGGCTCATGCTGCCACCTCCTGTACGCGTGTAATGCGAACGTGGCTGAGACCTTCACGCTGCGCCTGAATCACTGCGTGGGCCGTTGCTGTTTTGGTGTCACTGGATATGAGCTGATAGCCGATACCAACCGTTAAACCGCGCTTATTGACGGCATAGCCCGTAATGCGGAAATAGTTACGCATGAGCCACCTCCAGACGGATGCGACCCGCGAAAAAGCAGACGTGATCCCGAACCAGAGAGCGGCGGGCTTCGCGCTCAGAATGTGCGGTAATGTGATGGATTTGAGTTTTAATTGTCGGCATATCGCGGCGAACAGCGGCGATAATCCATATAAATTGCGTATTTTGGGTAGGGGTAGTAGCCATGTGGCATCCTCCATACAGTGACCTAAAAGACCACCACAGGAAACGCCAATTTCACTGGTGGTGGACTGAGCGAGGTTGGCGTAACCGGACTGTATGGACTCCGGCGCTTCCGAAGAAGCCCCCACCCAGCCCACCATAATTTTGTGAGCGGCGCGGATTATAACCGCAGCGCCAAAAAAAGGGTGAGTTGGTTTAACGACACAAAAAAAGACGCTCGGCGCGTCATGTATCGCCATACAGTCATTCAGGACGCCAATCCCGGCACCAGATTTTGCTGGTGCGATATAACCATAGAACGGGATACCGTCAGGCCGCAAGCCCTTTTTGTTACGGTGCGGCAATTTATAGCTGGCGGTGTGATGGGCTCCACATCCACCGCCGGCGCCGGACACGCTATCTTCCAGATAGTCAGTTTCCGAACGCTTACCCGCGGGCGTAATTGTCTTGAAACTCCGCCAGGCGTTTTGTATGCCACTATCAGTGGCCCGCAAAGTGACAGGTTTTGACAGGTTTCCACGGTGGCGCACCGCCTGCAGAGCGTTAACTTTTGCATACATCAGGCCAGCCAGAGAGAGGCTTTTACGCCGTGCACCGGTAATCATTGCTTCACCTCCGTGTACTCCTTCATGAAGCGCTCAATGGGCTGTACGCACGGGAACTGGTACCCCTCGCGATAGAACGTCACGCGGTTATGCGCTACAGCGGTCACGTTCACCATCTGGCCGTGAGCGTCGCGGTAGGAGTGATTTGGTAACGGTGTGCTGGTGGGCTTAACCATTAATGAACCTCCAGCAGATCCGGCTGATACTTGCGCCAAAGCTCGATTTCTTCAGCAGCAAGGCGGGCCTTCTCGCCTTTGCACGACTGCAGGTCTTTACCGCGCTTACTGGCCTTCTTCGTGTACAGCTCTTTGCGCCGGGTATGGTCATTCAGGAATGCGAACGGCACTCCGTAGGAGCCGGTTTTGCGGATGGACGGGATAACGTCGCGGAATACCCAATTACTGAAGCGATGGGCGAACGTACCGGACGTGGATGCTTTACGGCTACGGGCAATCAGTTTATAGAAGCCAGATTCTGCGGCCATATTCCAGCTACGCGCCCCGCCGCGCTTACCCGAATGACCCTCAGTTAAAGTTAGGGTCATTACCTCGTCACAATCCAAAGAGGAAACGGCACTGGTTGGATTGCTGATCTCCAGTGCCTGGCAGACGTCTGAGACAACAAACCACGGCTCACCGTAAACATTCACAATGCGCACGGTATACCCCTCAAATTTAATAACTGAAATATCGCTCTCTTCGGCTTTGAATATCTCTTTCTGGCTGGCTACAGGCTGAGCGGAGGCCTCAGAATTGAATCTGCTTTTTTCGATTTTCATTTTGTCGGCTCCGTTATGCGGCGGTGAGGTTGTCCGGGTAGAGATTCAGAATGTCGGTGATATCCTGCTCAGAAAGGCCGTAATAACCACCAGCGGCAGCATTGCTGTTTACCAGTTGAATAACTTTTAGAACGTCACCGCGCCCGGTAAAACGGTACCGGAGGTGTGAGCCGATACCGTCGGGATTCTTTTCGTCCGTGCGCTCAAGGAGGATATCAAGGCGGCGCTCTAACTCGCTGGCATAATTACGGCCAGACGACAGGTGGCAATGGTGCAGGATATCATTCTCTGTCCACCCACCGGTCCCGCAGCGCAGCATGTAGGTGCGAGCACGGTGTTTCTTCGGAGTGCGTCTTGAGGCTTGAACGGTGTAGGCTGGTGGCGTAACATCAGATCCGCGATGATCTATGTTAGCCGCCTGTAACGGGCGGTTTTCTTTTTTCATCAGACCACCTCACCACGTGATTCAGCAATGCGTTGATTAATCCATTCATCAATTTCATTTTCAACAAATGCGATCGAACGCGAACCGATTTTTACGGGCCGAGGAAATCTATTTTCTTTAAGAAGGCGATAAATCCACGCCTTACTGTAGCCAGTACGCCGAAGCACCTCGGATAGGCGAATAAAAGATTGTGACATATATACCCCTGTACATATTAATAATCTGCGCTAGACGTCATTAGATGACTGGGGCATTACAGCAACTCAATAAAAATCTTTCACTGCAAACAAAGAAAAAACCTTGAATGCAAAACTAACCATTTGATTTTAAAGCCTTATTAGCAAGAGAGAAGATACCATTAATCGTTCTTTCTTTCATGCCTCTAATATTTCTAGAGTCTATAGATAGAGCTAACCTACCTTGACTCCATTTAACTGGTCGCTCCGTAACCTCTTGAAGAACTGCCCCTAAAACCACTAACGCTTTTTGTGAAATTACTTCATCAACCTCATCCCCATCGTCTGAGAGTCGCCTTTCAAAATCAAAAAGATTTGCAGGGGAAATACCAATTTCACATCCAACAGGAAGACCTTCGGCAGGATAGTAATTTCTATTATCTAGATAGCAAACATTTTTTTCGACGTCTTTTCCGCCATTAAAAACAGAAACATAACCTTCGTCAAATCTATTCATCAGGTTATAAAGCTTACCATTTGAGGAACGCAGAAAAACACCATCAATATTCATTAGTTCAGATGGTTCTCTTTTCTTATTTGTTTCAATAAGAGATGCTATATCTATAAATTCAGCGCCAATCATTGGAAGTTCAAAAATAACATCATCCATGTATTGCAAGTTCTGACTATAATCGAAATATTCATATTCAACATTATAAATCGAAGGAAGTTCTCCAGACAAACCACATTTATTAGAAGGAGCAAGTGAAAAATTGTGTTTTAAACATTCATCGACCAAATAAGCTTCAAACAAAGAATTATATTCCGAACTGCCTCTTTCAGGATACCCTATAGCCTTCTTGAATTTCCCCATCAAATAAAAATCGAATGTTTCCTCTAAACGTTTAATATAAGGCATCGATGCTACCTTTACTTCCCTTATGACAAAATGTTTTGTTCTGGGAAATTTTACAGATAAGGTAATTTCTTTATCTAATGCTAGCTCTAAAAGGTCTAAGGCAGACACTTTGTCTTCAAGAGATAGGGATAAACGATCAGCGGCTTCATTAGCATCAATCCATTTTTTTATTCTCAAAAGCTTACTTTTTATCACATGCTACCTCTCGCCCCCTGTTTTAGGCGGCTATGTCAGCCCGCAGAGGTGTACGGGTTTTCAGGGATCAGCCTAGACATAGCCTATTCTTTGTTCGTTTACCTAAGTCTACTATCGTCTCTATATACTGTCTATGCATCCAGTCAGGCGCGTTTCCCGAACGAGCCATGGACCACATTTTCACCATTCTCCAGCGCCTGCATATAGTCGGCATACCACTGGAGCATTTCCCGCCGGCCATCCAGATACTGAGCGTGGTTATATGTCCCGCGGATGGAGTTCTTATCGACGTGCGCCAACTGCGTTTCAATCCAGGCGGTGTTATAGCCCTGTTCATGGAGGATGGTACTCATAGTGTGGCGGAAGCCATGCCCGGTCGCTTTACCGTCATAACCAATACGCTTAATCACTTGGTTAATGCTGGCCTCACTCATTGGCTTGCCGGCATCATTCCGTCCGGGGAAAACATACTTTCCTCGCCCGGTAAGCTGGTGGATTTCTTCAAGCAGTTCGCGAACCTGAGTTGAAATAGGAACGAGATGTGGCCGCCGCATCTTCATTCGCTCTGCTGGGATATTCCAGATCCCTTTATCGAAGTCGATATCAACCCATTCAGAAGCACGGAGCTCAATTGTCCTGAGCCCAGTAAGCATAAGCAGGTGGGTAGCATTTCGAGTCACCACGCTGCCGCTATAGTCGTTCAGAGCTCGCAGAAAGTCAGGTATTTGTTCAACCGATAAATGAGGGAAGTGTTTTTGCTTTGGTGCTTTTAGAGTACTGGCGAGATCGACCACGGGATTATGTTCTGCTCTGCCGGTGATGACAGCATAGGTGAAGATCTGACGGCAGGCTTGACGTGTCTTTTTGAGCTTATCAAGTACTCCACGTTGTTCCATCTTGCGAAGAACAGCCAACATATCAACGGGCTTAATATCAGTGATCGACCGGGAGCCAATATAAGGAAAAATATCTTTTCTCAGATACTCCAGGATGTCACTGGCATAGCCTGCTGACCAGTTCATCGATTTATGTTCATGCCATTCCAGCGCCAGTCTCTCAAAGCTGTTTGATACGGCCATCGCCCTGGCATGTTTTTTTTCCTGCTTTTCCTGTCCCGGGTCACCACCAGCAGCCAGTACTTTTTTAGCCTCTGCTCGTTTTTGACGTGCATCGGCCAGCGAGACCTCAGGGTATACACCTAAAGCCAATGACTTTTCTTTACCGGCGACCCGGTACTTCAGCCGCCAGTATCGAGCGCCGTTGGGGTTCACCAAGAGGTAAAGGCCACCGCCATCAGACAGTTTATAGGGTTTGTCCTTAGCTTTAGATGTATCGACCTGGCGGGCTGTAAGCTTCACTTGGGGGTATCTCATTTCATTGAACAGGAATCTACCCCCAAATGTACCCCCACATGAATGTGGATTTCAATAGACCATAGTAGACATTGAGATAATGAAATATTGGAGAATGCCGCGTATATGCTGGGTTTAGTAGACTTCAGGAGACGTTAAGAGAAGTGAGTATGGCACGCCCTACAGGATTCGAACCTGTGACCTACGGCTTAGAAGGCCGTTGCTCTATCCAGCTGAGCTAAGGGCGCCCTGAGAAGCGAGTGCTTCGCGGAGTGAAACGCGTGGAATTATACGGTCCACGTCGGTTGAGTCAATCCATTTTGCCAGGAAACTGCGGGCTTATACGACGCTGGCGAAATATCCTCCACCAACTGTACAAGAAGCATACCGCCGGGCCTAATGCGCGCGTAAATCGACTCAGTGGCCAGGCGCAACGCACCTATAACCATGCAATTACTATGGCCATAACAGGCTAAATTAGCCTCAGACAAGATAAAACAGCAAACGAGGACTGACAGCGAGGCCCGCTTCTGACAAAATATCCTTATCCCCCTTTCGTAAAGATACAGATGGAATCCTCTCTCTGATGGCAGCAAAAATTATTGACGGTAAAACGATTGCGCAGCAGGTACGCTCTGAGGTTGCGGAAAAAGTGAAGGCTCGCGTTGCGGCCGGAAAACGCGCCCCTGGGCTGGCCGTCGTGCTGGTCGGCAGCAACCCGGCCTCGCAGATTTATGTCGGCAGCAAGCGCAAAGCATGTGAAGAAGTGGGCTTCGTCTCCCGCTCTTACGATCTCCCGGAAACCACCAGCGAAGCCGAGCTGCTGGAGCTTATCGACACTCTGAATGCCGATAAGACCATCGACGGTATTCTGGTTCAGCTGCCCCTGCCGGCAGGGATCGATAACGTCAAAGTTCTCGAGCGCATCGCGCCGGATAAAGACGTCGACGGCTTCCATCCTTACAACGTTGGCCGCCTGTGCCAGCGCGCGCCGCGCCTGCGTCCGTGCACTCCGCGCGGTATCGTGACCTTGCTGGAACGCTACAATATCGACACCTACGGCCTCAATGCGGTGGTCATTGGCGCCTCCAATATCGTCGGTCGCCCGATGAGCATGGAGCTGCTGCTGGCCGGCTGCACCACCACCGTCACTCACCGCTTTACCAAAAACCTGCGCCATCATGTCGAAAACGCCGACCTGCTGATCGTCGCGGTGGGCAAACCGGGCTTTATTCCTGGCGAGTGGATTAAAGAAGGGGCGATTGTGGTCGATGTCGGCATCAACCGTCTGGAAAGCGGCAAAGTGGTCGGCGACGTGGTGTATGAAGATGCCGCCGAACGCGCGTCCTACATCACCCCGGTTCCCGGCGGCGTTGGCCCGATGACCGTCGCCACCCTGATCCAGAACACGCTGCAGGCGTGCGAAGAGTATCACGACGTTGAGGAGGCCTGAGATGGCGACATTTTCCTTAGGTAAACACCCGCACGTTGAGCTGTGCGATCTGCTGAAGCTGGAAGGCTGGAGCGAAAGCGGCGCCCAGGCGAAGATCGCCATCGCCGACGGGCTGGTAAAAGTCGACGGCGCGGTGGAAACCCGCAAACGCTGCAAAATCGTCGCTGGTCAGACGGTGAGCTTTGAAGGCCAGAGCGTGACCGTCACGGCCTGACAACGAAAATAAAAACGCCCGCTTTTGCGGGCGTTTTTTTATGGCTTACTTCCGGCGCCAGGTGGTGCCCTGCGGGCCATCTTCCAGCACAATGCCCATCTCGTTGAGACGGTCGCGCGCCGCATCCGCCGCCGCCCAGTCTTTCGCTTTGCGCGCGTCCAGACGCTGCTGGATGAGCGATTCGATCTCCGCCACTTCCGCGTCGTCAACCTGCGCGCCGCTCTGCAGGAACGCCTCCGGCTCCTGCTCCAGCAGACCCAGTACCGCAGCAAGCTTACGCAGGTGGGCCGCCATGGCGTTCGCCGCGGCCGCGTCCTCGGTTTTCAGACGGTTCACTTCACGCGCCATATCGAACAGCACCGAGTAGGCTTCCGGGGTGTTGAAGTCGTCGTCCATCGCCTCGATAAAGCGTGCTTCGAAGGCTTCGCCACCCGCCGCATCGACGGATTTGTCCGTCCCGCGCAGCGCGGTGTACAGACGCTCCAGCGCCGAACGCGCCTGCTTGAGGTTCTCTTCGCTGTAGTTCAGCTGGCTGCGATAGTGGCCGGACATCAGGAAGTAGCGAATCGTCTCCGCATCGTAATACTTCAGCACGTCGCGGACGGTAAAGAAATTACCCAGCGATTTCGACATCTTCTCGCGGTCAACCATCACCATGCCGGAGTGCATCCAGTAGTTGACGTATTCGCCGTCGTGGGCGCAGGTGGACTGGGCGATTTCGTTTTCATGGTGAGGGAACATCAGATCCGAACCGCCGCCGTGAATATCGAAGTGGTTGCCAAGCTGCTTGCAGTTCATCGCCGAGCACTCGATATGCCAGCCCGGACGGCCCGCGCCCCACGGCGACGGCCAGCTCGGCTCGCCCTCTTTCGACATTTTCCACAGGACGAAGTCCATCGGGTTACGCTTGACGTCAACCACGTCGACGCGCGCCCCCGCCTGCAGTTGATCGAGATCCTGGCGTGACAGCAAACCGTAGTTCGGGTCCGTCGGCACGTCGAACATCACGTCGCCGTTATCTGCCACGTAAGCATGGCCTTTGGCGATCAGCTGCTCGGTGATCTCAATGATCTCCGCAATATGGTGCGTTGCGCGCGGCTCGCTGTCGGGACGCAGAATATTCAGCGCGTCAAAATCTTTGTGCATTTCGGCAATCATGCGATCGACCAGCGCGACAAAGCTTTCGCCGTTTTCATTAGCGCGCTTAATGATTTTGTCGTCGATATCGGTGATATTGCGCACGTACTTCAGCTTATAGCCAAGAAAACGCAGATAGCGCGCCACGACGTCAAAGGAGACGAAGGTACGTCCATGGCCGATATGACAGAGATCGTAAACGGTAATACCACACACGTACATGCCGACTTCCCCGGCATGGATAGGTTTAAATTCCTCTTTCTGGCGCGTCAGTGTATTAAAAATTTTTAACATCGAAGATTCCGTGTAGACGTGTGTGGGTAATGAAGTCTCTATAATACCCATAATTCAGACCGGACGCAGCACACATTGCAAGGTGCATCGACCCCCGCGGTTATGCTATAACACCCCCCTATATCTCACCCGACACCGGGTGCTGGCACCACACTCATCGGAACAGGATGCAAAAATGGTTACTTTCCACACCAATCATGGCGATATCGTAATCAAAACGTTTGACGACAAAGCGCCGGAAACAGTTAAAAACTTCCTGGACTACTGCCGCGAAGGTTTCTACGACAACACCATTTTCCACCGTGTTATCAACGGCTTCATGATTCAGGGCGGCGGTTTTGAACCTGGCATGAAACAAAAAGCGACCAAATCTCCGATTCAGAACGAAGCGAACAACGGTCTGAAAAACACCCGCGGCACGCTGGCGATGGCCCGTACTCAGGCGCCGCACTCTGCCACCGCGCAGTTCTTCATCAACGTGGTTGACAACGACTTCCTGAACTTCTCCGGCGAAAGCCTGCAGGGTTGGGGCTACTGCGTCTTCGCGGAAGTGGTTGAAGGCATGGACGTGGTTGACAAAATCAAAGCGGTTGCCACCGGCCGCAGCGGCATGCACCAGGATGTGCCGAAAGATGATGTGATCATCAAAAGCGTCACCGTCAGCGAGTAATTCGTGGCGACACTTTTTATTGCAGATTTGCACCTGCAAACAGAAGAACCGGCGATCACCGCCGGTTTTCTGCGTTTTTTACAGGGCGAAGCCCGCCAGGCGGACGCTCTGTATATCCTTGGCGATCTGTTTGAGGCATGGATCGGCGATGACGATCCTAACCCGCTGCACCAACAAATTGCCTCGGCAATCAAAGCCGTCGTCGACGCCGGCGTGCCGTGCTACTTCATCCATGGCAACCGCGATTTTCTCGTCGGCCAGCGCTTTGCCCGCCAGAGCGGGATGATCCTGCTCGCCGAAGAAGAGCGACTGGACCTCTATGGCCGTGAAGTCTTGATCATGCATGGCGACACGCTGTGCACCGATGACCAAGGCTATCTGGCGTTTCGCGCCAAAGTCCACACCCCGTGGATCCAGCGTTTGTTCCTGGCCCTGCCGCTGTTTATTCGCCATCGCATCGCCGCCCGCATGCGCGCCGACAGCAAAGCCGCCAACAGCAGTAAATCAATGGAAATTATGGATGTGAATCCACAGGCGGTAGTTGACGCAATGGAGCGGCATCACGTGCAGTGGCTGATCCACGGCCATACTCATCGCCCGGCGGTCCATGAACTGCAGGCCAACGGCCAACCCGCATGGCGCGTGGTACTTGGCGCCTGGCACAGCGAAGGTTCGATGGTCAAGGTGACGCCGGACGACGTCGAACTAATCCACTTTCCGTTCTAATTCCTGCGCGAGCACAATTCCGAAAGCGCATTTTGCCCGGGCGAAGGTGCGCGCTTCCCCCCGCCCTGCATGCTAGTCTTCCACAACGTCACTCTCAAGGAACGAGCATGAGCAGGAAAAAGTGGAGTCAGCCGCTGACGTGGGGAATGATCATCGCGATCCTCAATCCGTTAGGGGTAAGTTATATCGCCTTAATCGGCGTCGTTATCGGCAACACGCTGACGTTTGTCTGGTGTGCGATGCTGGCGTGGGCTATCTATTTTTATGCCATTTATTTGCTCTGCACCCGCCCTCACGATAGCCGGCTGGTACAAATCTATTTACTGCTTATGGGCACCCTGATGCTCCCGTGGGGGGTAGTGCTGCTTATCACCTGTATCATGAGGGAGATAAAGGTCAATCAGGCACCCACGCCATCACCTCCAGGCGAGACAAAAGACGGCTAACCATGCGCACGCAACCGTTTTCCTTGCTGGCAGTTCATGCTATTCTCTGTGGCCTCTAAAGCAGTGTGAAACACACCCACAGGAGTTTTAAGACGCATGTCTTCCCGCAATAATTCGGCGCGTATCGCCATCGTGATGGGGTCCAAAAGCGACTGGGCTACCATGCAATTTACCGCAGAAATCCTTGATGCCCTGAACGTTCCGTACCATGTCGAAGTGGTCTCCGCCCACCGCACGCCCGATAAGCTGTTCAGCTTTGCTGAAAGCGCCGAAAGCCACGGTTATCAGGTGATTATTGCAGGAGCAGGCGGCGCGGCGCATCTGCCGGGCATGATTGCGGCGAAAACCCTGGTGCCGGTGCTCGGCGTACCGGTTCAGAGCGCAGCCTTAAGCGGTGTCGACAGCCTCTACTCCATTGTGCAGATGCCGCGCGGCATTCCGGTCGGTACCCTGGCCATCGGCAAAGCTGGCGCTGCGAACGCCGGCCTGCTCGCCGCGCAGATCCTTGCCCAGCATGATACAGAACTGCACCAGCGCCTGAGCGCCTGGCGTCAGGCGCAAACCGATGAAGTGCTGGATAATCCGGATCCGCGGGGTGCGGCATGAAACAGGTATGCGTGCTCGGTAACGGCCAGTTAGGCCGTATGCTGCGCCAGGCCGGCGAGCCGCTGGGCATCGCCGTCTGGCCGGTGGGGCTGGAAGCCGACCCGGAAGCGGTGCCGTTCCAGCAGAGCGTCATCACGGCAGAAATTGAACGCTGGCCGGAAACCGCCCTCACCCGCGAGCTGGCCCGCCACCCGGCGTTCGTCAACCGCGATGTCTTCCCGATTATCGCCGACCGCCTGACGCAAAAGCAGCTGTTTGACAAGCTTGGCCTCGCCACCGCCCCGTGGCAGCTGCTGGCGGATAAAAGCGAGTGGCCGGCGGTGTTTGCCCGCCTTGGCGAACTGGCGATCGTTAAGCGTCGCGTTGGCGGTTACGACGGCCGCGGCCAGTGGCGTCTGCGGGAAAACGAGATCGATCAGCTACCGGCCGATAACTACGGCGAGTGCATCGTCGAGCAGGGGATTAACTTCTCCGGCGAGGTATCGCTGGTGGGCGCCCGCGCTCATGACGGTAGCACCGTCTTCTACCCGCTGACCCGTAACCTGCATCAGGACGGTATTCTGCGCGCCAGCGTCGCCTTCCCGCAGGCCAACGCTCGCCAGCAGGAACAAGCGGAAAGCATGCTGACGGCGATCATGAACGAGCTGAACTATGTCGGCGTGATGGCGATGGAGTGCTTCGTTACCGCCGAGGGGCTGCTGATTAACGAGCTGGCGCCGCGGGTGCACAACAGCGGCCACTGGACGCAGAACGGGGCGTCTATCAGCCAGTTCGAGCTGCATCTGCGGGCGATTACCGGCCTGCCGCTGCCGCCGCCGGTGGTCAACAGCCCGTCGGTGATGATCAACCTGATCGGCACCGATCTTAACTACGACTGGCTGAAGCTGCCGCTGGTGCACCTGCACTGGTATGACAAAGAGGTGCGCCCGGGTCGTAAAGTCGGCCACCTGAACCTCACCGACAGCGATACCGATCGCCTGAGCGCGACGCTGGAAGCGATCAAGCCGCTGCTGCCGCCGGAGTACACCAGCGGCCTGTTCTGGGCGCAATCGCAGCTGGCGTAACGCCTTACCTTTGTCTTGCCGGGCGGCGGCTGACGCTTGCCCGGCCGATAAAAACCCAGCTATTCAGAACTCGTCGCCCTGGCAACGCGCCTCCGTCGCCGTCCCGGGGCAAAATGCACGATATTCAGACATCCTCACCGCCGGTAGTCCCACGTCAGGGCTTGATACAGGTTCCCGCCCGCCCGGCGAGAGTCTCCTCAATGCGTGATAACGCACCAATCCACGCCCGCTTGCCTCTGCGGCGAACATAGCTGCTGACTGCCGAAATTTTCGGCCCCATCGCGCCATCGTCGCGAGCAAAAGGTGCCAGCGCTTCCGGGGTCGCTTCACGGATCGGTCGCTGCATTGGAGTGCCCCAGTGTTCATATACCGCATCCGCATCGGTGAGGATCACCAGACCATCGGCATCAATCTGTTCCGCCAGTAGCGCTGCGGCCAAATCTTTATCGATAACCGCCTCTGCGCCCTGTCCGCTCTCGAGCACCGGAATGCCTCCGCCGCCACAGCAGATCACGACATGTCCCTCATTCAGCAGACGCTCAATCGAGTCGCTCTCCTCAATTCTCACCGGCCTTGGCGAGGCGACAACCCGACGCAAGTATTTGCCGTCGCGCTTCATCGTCCAGCCATACTCCTCTTCCAGTTGCTGCTGTAACTCAGGGTCATAGACCGGACCGATAAATTTCTCCGGCGCCGAAAAGGCTGGATCGTTCGATGCCACAGTAATACGCGTCATCACTGTCGATACCGGCGGTACCAACGATTCCTGCGCCAGGCATTGGGCCAGCATATAGCCAATCATGCCCTGGCTCTCCGCCACCAGCACGTCCAGCGGGTAAGGTTCAACGTCGCTATAGGCCAGATTTTGCAGCGCCAACAGGCCTACCTGCGGCCCGTTGCCGTGCACAATGGCCAAACGGTAATGCTGCGCCAGACGCGCCAGCGCGGGAACGGCACTGTGAATATTGCGATACTGATTTTCTACCGTCAGCGCTTCTCCGCGCTGTAATAAAGCGTTACCCCCGAGGGCAACAACCAGCGTTTTCATAAAAGTCCTTACATTATTTGTTGCGCCAGCCAGAACCCCAGAAGCGTGTCGGCACCAGAGGTGTGCCCCATCGCCAGCAGGGCTTCGACGGCAGGTTCAATTCGTCGTCCGCACTGAAGCGCGTTAACAACATGCAGTAGCGGTGAAGCGAAGCATCCCTTACTGGCGTAGCGTAAATAGTTGACGCTGACCTGCGTTGTGGCAGCATGCAGATCGCCGGAGGCATGAAAGAAATGGTGTCCGCTGTTGCGCGACATCTGTCCAGAACACCACGCGGACAGCATCATGCCGATCAGCATATCGTCCATGCTCGGCGTCAGGCCTGGCCCCTTCCCCAGCCACAGCCGCCAGTCAACGGGGCTCCCGGTCAACGCAGAAGCAAAACAGTGGCGTAATTGCCGCAACTCAGGATGATGCGGCAGATGGATAGCCTGCCACAGCGGCCCGAACAGGCCCGTCTCTTCCGGTCGCTTCATGAGCGCTGCCGGCAGATAAGGGCCATCAGGCTGATATCGAGGCCGCAGGGAGCAGCGCCTGCGTGGCGGTAACAGCAAAAGGTTATCGACCTGAATGCCGTCATCACGCGCTATCGGCAACCCCCCTGCCTTCAGCGCCGCGTGTAAACGGATAAAATCACGGTGACGTAATACCCATCCGCCGGGGCTCACGCCTTGTCCCCGATGATGCAGCGTCAGCATCGCGCCGCCTGCAACATAGAGATTGATGGTGCGCTGCCAGAGGCCGCCGGTTCGCCACGGCTGGCGATGGTCCGGCGCGTCAATGCTGCCTGTCAGCGGACGGATCTTATCCATTGCGTGCCTCAGCTCACGCCCAACTCGTCCGCCAGCGCTTCCAGCGCCAGTTCAAAGCAGGCCAGTGGGGCTCTGACGGTTCCGGCGCCAATCTGGCCGATCCCCGCCTCTTTATGCGCGATACCAGTGTTGATAAGCGGTGTAATGCCAGTTTCAACCACCCGGCGAATATCCAACCCCAGACAGGCGCCCTGGAAATCCCAGCCCGGAATTTGCAGTTGCATATTGCGTTCAAGGAAGATTTCCGCCATCTCCTCGGAGACCGATTTCGCCGCCTCCATCCCACCCGCGCCGACAAAGCGAGTGACGCCCGGGGCCGCGATCATCGCCGCCCCGCCGATGCCGAAGGTTTCAGTAATGGCGCTATCGCCCATATCCGGGTTGGCCTGCTCCTGCGAGAAACCAGTGAAAAACAGCCCCTGCGGCGTATTGACCGGCGCGGTAAACCAACGGTCGCCCAGCCCGCTGACGCGAATACCAAACATATCGCCGTTGCGGGTCATCGCGGTGACGATACTGCCCGCGCGGACCTGCGCCCCGGCATCCATCGCCGATTTACAGTAAGCCATCGCCAGGTTAAGGAAGAACTGATCGGTAATGGCGAGGAAATCCATCACTTCAGCTATCTGCTGTTTGTCGTGATTAAGGCGCGCCAGATGCGGCGCCAGCGTGCGCATTAGCAGCGCGGAGGTGGCGATATTACGCTGGTGAAACTCATCCCCCATGGTGATGCCCTGCGCCATCATCGCCGTCAAATCGATGCCGCGCTCCATCTGTTTCAGAGCCGCGCTAAGCACCGGCATCAGCACATCGCGCATCCAGCGCAGGCGCTGCTGCACATCTTCGCCGTAAGCGCCGAAACGCATCACCTTGCCAATCCCTTCGTTCAGGTTGCAATAGGCGCGGTTGCCTTCAGCGATATTTTCCACCACCAGCATCGGCATGTTCGGCGAAGTAATGCCGCCCATTGGCCCCACGGCGTTAACGTGATGGCATGGAATAAAGGTAATTTCGCCGCTTTCCAGCATCGCATGGGCAGTTTTTTCATCCTGCGCCCAGCCTTCGAACAGGCATGCGCCAATGCAGGCCCCTTTCATTGGGCCGGTCATCGCCTGCCAGCGCATCGGCGGCCCGGCGTGGAGCAACGTTTTGTTCTGATTCAGCGCCCCGATTAGCGCACCTGCCGGCTTCACATCCAGCCAGTGCGGACGTGCATTCCGAATTCGTTCAATTACTGCCTCATTGGCCTGCGCCACTGATGTAAACATAGGGACCTCTTATTGCAAACGCTCTAATAAACGAGCCAGTTTTTTATTTCCTCCGGCAATCGGCGCCCACTGATAGTGAACAACCGGCGTTCCGGCGGACTGTAAATCGATCGCAAAACTGCGCAGACCGGCATTAATTACCGCCACCCCGTCCAGCAGACTGGAACGCGGTGCGGGCTCCGCCATCCGCTGAGGGCTAATCAGCGCAACAGCAAGCAGTGCGGCTTCCGGGAGGCTATCGACCACCACCACGCCGGCATCTTCCAGCTCGGCAATCTGACGGGAACGACACTGCGGGTCATTTTCGGTACCGGTCACGGTCGCGATAACGTGCAGCGGATGGCTTTCACTCCTCAATGCCCAGGCCAGCCGGCATGCTTCCACCAGCGATCCCGCCGGGTCGGCGGTGGCGCCATAGCCAATCACCACATCCAGCAGCAATACGCCCACCTGCGTTTGCTCGCCGAGCTCGGCAATCAGTTGGTTACGCAGGGAGGGATCAATCATCGGGTGTGGACGACCAACGGTGTAGAAATCATCGCCGAGGTCGACGATCTGGTGGCCCAGAGCGTTGAGCATCATGCCCTGCGGGTGATGCTCATCGGGAGTGATGTTCAGGCGCTCAGCCAGCAGCCCGGCAGATTCCGCCGCCAACGTGCCGCCGGTATATAAACCGCGGATATGCTTATCCGCGACTGCGGTCAGATTTTCCTGGTGGCGTACCACTCGGGCCAACAGACACGCCAGCCGACCGGCCTCGTCCAGCGTGCGGGCAAACCAGACGTTTTCATCGCGGTTGACTGGCGAGACATAGCCAAGAAATAGCGCCACAACCGGTTTAGCACTGCGTTTCATTGCGTTAATTATCTTCAGGCGCACCGCCTCATCAGGTGGCTTGGATACAAAGGCCAGTACCTGGCTCTGCGCATCCTGGGTTAGCATTTCCAGCGCCGTTTGCGCACTAAGGCCCCCCACTTCCGCGCTCAGATCACGGCCGCCGAGACCTATCGCATGGCTGATCCCTTCGCCGCCGAGGGCAATTTGCGAGACCAGTTCCTGGATACCGGTACCGGAGGCGCCAATCACCCCGATATTGCCCTCTGGTGTGACGTTGGCGAAGGCCAGCGGAGTGCCGGCGATCATGGCGGTGCCGCAGTCAGGTCCCATCACCAACAATCCTTTCTCACGGGCGCGGGTTTTGAGGGCAATTTCATCTTCCAGGGTGACGTTGTCGGAGAAAATCATCACGCTTTTCTCACTACTGAGCGCCTGATGGGCCAGCTCCGCGGCATATTCTCCGGCAACAGAAATTAAGGTCATATTGGCCTGCGGCAGTTTTTGCATCGCGCTTTGCCAGCGGCGAACCACGTTCAGACTCTGACTTTGTCCGCTTCCCTGCGCCAGGGCGGATAAGGCGTCATCCAGGCGGGCGATAATCATTTCCGTCACCGATGCATCTGCGCAATCGGTACGGATCGCCACGCAAATATCATTCGGCGTCGCCGTGGCAAAATCGTCATGCCAAAAACCGGTAGTTTCCAGCAGCGCTTTATTTGCCGGCGTGCCCATCATGACCGAAACATCGTCGACATTTTCTGACTCACTCAGCTTACGTGAAATAATCATTAAACTGACTGAATCCTGAAAACAGCCCTTTTTAATAAAGGCATGGATCATAATAACTCCCCAATAATTGCACCCATTGCAATTGAATGAGCATGGTTAATCTGCAATCAGGCTAACGGGATGGAATTATCAATGGCGTGACCTAAATCACATGAGGATTATTACTACAGGCTTTCAAACAAACCGCCTGACATTAGCAGTGATTTTTTAATAAATCGATTACACGGCCATTTATGACAAATCCATTACGATTATCAAATAAAATCTAACACTGGTCATTTAACTATACAGATCACAATTTCAGTTTCTTTTCCCCGTATTTTAGTCAGCAGTCAGGCTCTACACCGTCGTTAAAAGGAAGACAGATGAAAGTCAGTCGGGAAACACTTCATCAGCTTATTGCTAATAAACTGAACGCAGCAGGACTCACTCATAATCACGCGGATATTATTGCCGATGTGTTGGTTTATGCCGATGCCAGAGGCATTCATTCGCACGGCGCGGTTCGTGTTGAATATTATGCTGAACGAATTTCAAAAGGCGGCACCAATCGTCATCCCACCTTTAGCTTTGAAAAAACCGGTCCCTGCAGCGGCATTTTGCATGCCGATAACGCCGCCGGCCAGGTCGCCGCCAAAATGGGCATGGAACATGCCATTGAGATCGCCCGGCAAAATGGCATAGCCGTAGTGGGTATCCGGCGCATGGGACACAGCGGGGCCATCTCGTACTTCACGCAGCAGGCGGCTCGCGCCGGGCTGATTGGCCTCTCGCTGTGTCAGTCAGACCCGATGGTCGTCCCTTTTGGCGGAGCGGAGATCTACTACGGCACCAACCCGCTGGCCTTCGCCGCTCCCGGCGAGGGCGACGATATCATCACCTTCGATATGGCCACCACCGTCCAGGCGTGGGGAAAGATCCTTGATGCTCGTTCTCGCCATGAAAGCATTCCCGATAGCTGGGCGGTGGACAAAAACGGCGCCCCAACCACGGATCCTTTTGCCGTCCATGCTCTGCTTCCTGCCGCCGGTCCCAAAGGTTACGGGCTGATGATGATGATTGACGTCCTATCCGGCATTTTGCTCAACCTTCCGTTTGGTCGCCAGGTCAGCTCGATGTACGACAACCTTAGCCAGGGACGTGAGTTAGGACAATTGCATATAGTGATTAATCCTGACTTTTTCTCCTCCAGCGCTTTATTTCGCCAGCACATTAGCGACACCATGCGCGAATTAAGCGCCATTACGCCAGCACCTGGATTTAGTCAGGTTTATTACCCGGGGCAGAATCTGGATATCAATGAGAAAAACAGCGCTGTCAACGGGATCGAAATCGTTGATGAGATTTATGACTATCTGGTTTCAGACGCTTTATATAACCGCTCTTATGAAACCAATTCCCCTTTTGCTCAATAAAATAAGTAACAGGAGTTATGTATGACTCATTCTTTTCGACAGGCAATTGAAGAGACATTGCCCTGGCTTTCCTCTTTCGGCGCCGACCCTACCGGCGGACTTACCCGTTTGCTTTATTCGCCGGAGTGGTTGCAGGCGCAGCAGGCGTTTAAACAAAAGATGAGCGACAGCGGGCTGGAAACACGCTTCGATGAAGTCGGTAACCTTTATGGCCGCCTGCCCGGTAGCCGTTTTCCCGACGACGTTATCCTCAGCGGTTCGCATATTGATAGCGTCGTCAACGGCGGCAATCTTGACGGTCAGTTTGGCGCGCTGGCGGCCTGGCTGGCGGTCCGCTGGCTAAAAGAGACCTACGGGGCACCGCTGCGTACCGTGGAGGTGCTGGCGTTAGCGGAAGAAGAAGGCAGCCGCTTCCCTTACGTCTTCTGGGGCAGCAAAAATATCGTCGGCATCGCTAACCCGGCGGACGTGCGTGAGATTAAAGACGCCAAAGGCGTGGCGTTTGTCGATGCTATGAAGCAGTGTGGCTTTAGCCTGCCCACCGCCCCGCTGGCGCCGCGCCGGGATATTAAAGCCTTCGTTGAACTGCATATCGAACAGGGCCGCGTGCTGGAAACCAACAAGCAGTCCATCGGCGTGGTCAACGCCATCGTCGGTCAACGCCGCTACACCATTACCCTCAACGGCGAGTCTAACCATGCCGGCACCACCCCAATGGGCTACCGCCGCGACACCGTCCATGCTTTCAGCCGCATCTGCTGCGAATCCATCGCCAAAGCGAAAGCCCACGGCGACCCTCTGGTGCTTACTTTCGGTAAAGTCGACCCGCAGCCGAATACGGTCAACGTGGTGCCGGGTAAAACGATCTTTACCATGGACTGCCGCCACACCGATGCCCTTGCATTAACGGCATTTACTGAAATGATCGAAGGCGATATGCGGCGGATCTGCGAGGAAATGGATATTGGCATTGAAATCGACCTGTGGATGGATGAAGCCCCGGTTCCCATGGATAAAAGACTGGTCGCCCAACTCACTGCCCTGTGCGAAAAGGAGAAGGTGAATTTCCGCGTGATGCACAGCGGCGCGGGACACGACGCGCAAATTTTCGCCCCCTGCTTCCCCACCTGCATGATCTTTATGCCAAGCATCAAAGGCATCAGCCATAACCCGGCTGAAAGTTCGCATATAGAGGATTTGGCGGAAGGGGTAAAAACGCTCGCCTTAATGTTGCATCAACTGGCCTGGACTGAATAAGGAATAAAATATGGGTTATTTAAATAATGTGGTTGGCTATCGCGATGATTTACTGGCCAGCCGTTCCATCGTACGCCACGGCAATTATGCCCTGCTGACGCCGGACGGTCTGGTCAAAAATATTATTCCGGGTTTTGCTAACTGTGATGTGACTATTCTGTCGACGCCGAAATTAGGCGCATCCTTCGTTGATTATCTGGTGACGCTACATGAAAATGGCGGTAATAAAAGCGGGTTTGGCGGCGATGGCATTGAGACCTTCCTGTATGTGATTAAGGGGAAAATCACCGCCGGTGCGCAGGGTAAAACCTTTGCGCTGACCGAAGGCGGCTATCTTTACTGCCCACCGGGTGAACGGATGACTTTCAGTAATAGCCATTCAGCCGACAGCCAGCTATTTCTCTATAAGCGCCGCTATATTCCGACAGCGGACCATGCGCCTTATCTGGTCACCGGCAACGTCAGCCAGCTGGAGCGTATTCATTATGAAGGAATGGAAGATGTTGTTCTGATCGACTTCCTGCCAAAAGAGCTGGGCTTCGATATGAATATGCATATCCTCTCTTTCGAGCCGGGCGCCAGCCACGGCTATATCGAAACCCATGTGCAGGAGCACGGCGCCTATATTCTTTCCGGCCAGGGCGTGTATAACCTCGATAACAACTGGGTTCCGGTGAAGAAAGGCGACTATATCTTTATGGGCGCTTATTCCCTACAGGCGGGATACGGCGTCGGGCGTGAGGCGTTCAGCTATATCTACTCGAAAGATTGCAACCGCGACGTTGAGATCTGATTGCTAACATACTGCGCTCGTTGGTATTACCCGGCGGCGCTTTGCTTGCGCGGGCCTACGGGGAAATCTCGCCGCTTTCGTCGGCGGGTGAGGCGTCAGCCGCCACCCGGCGAAATTCGGGCACAATAGCAAAGGCGGATTTGTTACCCATCGCATAAATTTTTTTTGTTTAGCTATGTTGGATTTTGCCACGGTGAGAACCGTGGCATTTTTTATTCAGGCGGGAATGTTCTGGCCGAGCTTGATAGCACAGGCGATATTGCGCGCGCAGGCATACAGATTTTGCTCACCGCGTTCCAGCACTTCGGCAAGCGGCGCCAGCGCGGGCAGAATGCTAAATACCGCATCAATGCCATGCTGATGCACCGCTTCCACGCCGTCCCCCAGAACGCCAGCGATACCGATCACTGGGATGCCATGCTTTTTCGCGAGCCGCGCCACGCCAATCGGCGCTTTGCCGCCGACGGTTTGCGAATCCATTCGCCCTTCACCGGTAATTACCAGATTCGCGTCGCGCAGCGCCTCCTCCAGTTGCATCGCCTCAATCACGATATCGATGCCCGGCTTCAGCGCCGCGTTAAGGAATACGCAAGCTGCCACGCCCATACCGCCCGCCGCGCCGCCGCCGACAATCTTCGTCACCTCCGTACCCGTTGCCGTGAGCAGCACCTGTGCGTAATTTTGCAAACCACGCTCGAGGGCAGCGACCATCTCAGCGCTGGCTCCTTTTTGCGGTCCAAAGACCGCCGCCGCGCCGCGTTCGCCGAGCAGTGGATTATCAACATCGCAGGCCACATCAATCCGGCATTTGCGCAGGCGCGGGTCGAGGTCGCGTAAGTCAATGCTAGCCAGCCGCGCCAGCGCGCCGCCACCGAATCCTACGCTCTCGCCGCGCTCGTCAAGAAAACGTGCCCCCAGGGCCTGGGCCATGCCCATTCCACCATCTACCGTGGCGCTGCCGCCAATACCGAGGATAATATGGCGAACGCCGGCGTCCAGCGCATGGCGAATCAGCTCCCCAGTCCCGAAGCTGGTGGCCCGCAAGGGATCACGTCTCCCGGCGGGAACCAACATCAGCCCGCTGGCTGCTGCCATTTCAATAAACGCGGTTTGCCCGTCGCCGCTCAGGCCATAGAAGGCGCCTACCACCTCTCCCAGCGGTCCCATCGCCGGCAGCATCACCATTTTGCCGTCGGTCGCCTCAACCATTGCCTCAACCGTCCCCTCGCCGCCGTCGGCGATCGGCAGGCAGATGCACTCCGCCTGGGGGAAAATGGAGACGAAGCCCGCCTTAATCGCCTGAGCGCAGCGACTGGCGCTGACGCTTTCTTTGAACGAGTCTGGTGCAATAATAATTTTCATTGTTCATCCTTTTAATGTCATGACTTAATACGATCCCAGGGAATGAGATTCTCCATGGCTACCGCCAGCAGCACCCCGATTAGTAAGCCGTTACCTAAGAGTGGTCTGATTGTCAGAGGCAACGTCTGGAGATAAACCGGCGGTAGCCCCATCAAAAAAATGCCGACAAATAACGGCAGAGCCAGCCGATAGATATTTCGCGCGGTAAAGGTAATTTGCTTACTGAAAGATAAACTGGAATATAACAACGGCAGGTAAGAGACCAGCATGACCGCACTGCTGATCGGTAAAGGTAGGGTGGTAAAAAAGTGGGTCAGCGGCGTAAATAATCCAACCAGCAGACAGCACAAACAGCCGATAATAAATGGCCGGCACGAGGTGTCGCCAGTTTGAGTTAATAAAGCTGTCGACGAAACAAAGGGGGAAAATGGCACCACGTTGAGCGGAACCGTTATTAATGTTATCAAACCGGAGATTATAAAGCTGCGTCGATAGCGGGTATTACTGGCTCCCTGTTGGGGGTAAAAAACATCGGTGCTGCGAATGGCGCCATAGGTATTGGTAATATTAACCAGTCCCGCCAGCAGGGCGGTTAAAATGATGCCGGGTCGTAGCTGGCCGCCGTAACCCAGCGGGAACCACTGCCAGTGAATGGGGCCTGAGGCTACCGTAGCGGGAGGCATGCGAAACAGCAGATACCAGCCAGCCCAGCCCGTCAGAGTGCCGATCAGTAAGGCGTAGCGAGCGATACCATCCGGGAGAAAAATGATCATTCCCAGCACCAGAATCATCACCGACAGCGCCAGGCAAAATGGTGCCAGCTGAATACCCGGATTAACCTGCGTCGAACTAAAGGGCAGCCCAAGCATGCCTTTAAAAAAGATGGTAGTCAGCTGCGCGCCCAGCAGCAGCATGAAAAAGACCATTACCGTTGGGCTGAACAGCTTCGCCAGGCGATGGCCAATGCCACTTACGCCAATAATGATGGTGAGCGCCGCCGAGAAAAATATGCCGACAGCCAGGCTGGAGGCGATGCTGTCGAACGGCGTCCCCCGTGCGGCTTCGCCCACGGTGACCGTCAGAATGGTGCTCCACCACAGGCCCGTCGGTCCTTCCATAATCGCCCGACGATGTCCCAGTAACGCTTGTGCCAGACAGGCCAATCCAGTGGTGATAAACCCGTACTGGGTAAGCGTAATTAACGCGCTGGCAGGGAGCTGAAAAGCAGACTGTAATGTTGGCGGTACCACAACGGTGTTGCAGAAAATAAAGAAGAACCATTGAAACCCCGCCAGGGTGTTACGTTTATTTAGCGGCAATACCACCATGATGAAATCCTGAAAAAGCGCCTGCCGTTAAACAGACGCTAAATATGGAATGGGGCGAGAAACGGTCCCCTCTCCCCTTTTAGGAAGAGGGATAGGGTGAGGGGAAATGTACCCACCAATGCCCTCACCCCGGCCCTCTCCCAAAGAGAGAGGGAGCAAACCATCCCCAACTTTTTATTCGCCCGTTACTGCTGATGCTTAAGGATAAATTTCCCCTTCGGCTCGCGCGGGAAGCCCTGTTCGATGTCATAGATCACCTCGCCGCGCAGAATGGTTTTAGCAATCCGAGCGCCAATCTTGCGACCCACGTAAGGGCTGACTTTGTGGCGATATTCAAGGTCTTCTGCCCGTAAGACGTAGCTGCTGTTCGGCTGAATAAACACCAGGTCGGCGTCTTTACCCGGGGCAATGCGGCCCTTATGCTTCAGGCCGAAAATATCGGCGGCGTTGGTCGCCATCAGACGGGCAAACTGCGGCAGAGACATACCGCGTTTCTGCACCGCTTCATCGAACATCACGTCCATGCAGTTTTGCAGACCGGCAATCCCGCCCCAGGCCTGCATGATATTGCCAGCCTTCATTTCCGGTGGGCACGGCGAATGGTCGGAGACCAGGCAGTCGATTTCTCCGTTGAACAGCTTTTCCCACATGCCTTTCTGGTTTTCCGCATCGCGGATCGGCGGAGAGCACTTCGCCAAGGTACCGATCTCTGCAAACTGATCGGTATCCAGTACAAAGTAGTGCGGGCAAGATTCACAAGTCACATCCTGCCCTTCCTGACGGGCGCGGGTCACTTCGGCTACCCCTTCCGGGCTGCTGACATGACACACATGCAAGCGGCAACCGGCGACTTTCGCCAGATACAGAACGCGGCGAATGGCTTCCACTTCGGTGAAGACCGGCCGAGAGGCTACATAATCATGCGCCGTCACGCGGCCTTCCCTTTTCGCCTCTTCGCCTAGCTCGTCGCAGATCAGCGCGTTTTCGCAGTGCACCAGCACGGTCTGCTTCATTTCGGCCAGCTTTTGTATGCCTTTGAAGAACTGCCAATCGTTGACGTCGCGGAAGTCGTTATCGATCCCGCGGTCACCGCAGGTGGCGACGAAGCATTTGAATCCCACCACTCCCACTTCATCCAGCTCATGCAGTCGGTCGAGGTTATAAGAGACCAGGCCGCCAAGCTGCGCGGCATCGATGGTCAGTTTGCCTTTCGCCGCGTCAAATTTCAGCTCAATGGTCTGCCGGTCAACGGTGGCCGGTAGCTGATTCAGCGGCATTTCAATCATCGTGGTGATGCCGCCTTTTGCCGCCGCGCGAGTCCCGGTTTCGTAACCTTCCCAGTGGGTACGACCAGGTTCAGAGATATGCGTATGCGCATCGACCATGCCCGGCGAAACGATCAGCCCCGTGGCATCCATGACCTGCTTCGCCTCGCCCAGGTGCTCACCAATAGCAGCGATTTTACCGTCGTTCACCGCGATATCGACTACCCGGGATTCGTTTTCCAGAATAACAGTGCCGTTTTTAATGATTAAATCAAAAGACATAATAACTCCTTGTATGTGTACAGATGGGTCAGCCGCCATACTTCTGCTGCGACATTGCGTGCCGCAATAACAATGGCTTTGGCCGGTAATGCTTCATCCATGAAATAAACTTTCCTGGTTAAAATTAAATTAACTAACAGTATTTGGCCGTGTCAGATTATTGGGTTGCGCCCGTTTCTTCAGCAAAGCGTACGCAACAAAAGCGACAATAACACCGACAAACCATGACACACGGGAGAAAGGTTCCAGCAAAGGAATAAACTTCCCACCGAGCGATAAAATGACTGCTACAATGGTTACCAGGAATGCGGTAACATTAAAACCATTATCAAAATATTTATAATCTCCTGGTGTGGTATAAAGTTCATTAAGATTTATTTGCCCACGCATAACGATGAAATAGTGAGCCATCATTACACCAATAACCGGCCCCAACATCCCGCCAATAATATCGAGGAAGAGGTAAATACTGTCTTGATTCTCCATTAATTTCCATGGGCAAATCAGTAAGCTAATAATACTGGCGATGAGCACGCCATTTTTATAGGTCAGTTTGGCTGGGGCAATCGCCGCGATCTGATAGCCTGCCGGTATAATATTACCGGTAGCGTTGGTGGAAATCGTGGTCATCAATATCACCAGCACCGCAAAGAACGAGGCAAACAGGCTGTCCCATTTCTGCACTATATCCAGCACGTTCCAGGTATCCATACCATAGTGGATACTGGCCCCGGCGATAATACAGACGCCGGCGACAGCAAAAAGAATATAGGCCACCACGAGTCCAAGCGTCTGACCAATAGCCTGCTCGCGAAATGAGCGCGCGTTCTCGGTGAAATCCGAGGCGCTGACTGCCGGAGCGGCCCAGACGGCCACCACCGCATTGATCACCACCAGGAACAAGAAACCGGTATGTTCCGCTTTTGCCACCCCAGTCGGCAGGTAGTCGAGGATCGGGCCGAATCCTACCAGCGAAATGGCCCAGATAGCCATGCCGCCGAAGACGATATAGATGCAGGGGTTGAGGATTGCGGTAAATTTATTCAACACTTTTCCGCCACCAAAGCCAATCCCGACGTTAATCAACCAGAACACCAGAAAGGCGATCAACCCCGGCAATGACAGCCCCAGCAGCTTAAAATCACCGCCAAGCGTCAGAAACGCAGGCCATAATTTGCCTAATAAGATCAGAAATGCCAGCGATCCGGCGTAGCATTGCAAGCCAAACCACATAATCGCCGCGATACCGCCTCTGAGCAGTCCGGGCAATAATGCACCGCGTACTCCATATGAGGCTCTTAATATCATCGCGAAGGGTACGCCATATTTACTTCCGGCAGCACCGTTAAACACCATGGCCAGGGCAATAATAAAGGCACTTAATATTATCGCCATCATAATGCTAAAAGTGGAAAGTCCAAGGATAAAAAAACCACCCACCATCACATAATTTGGTACGTTGTGTACAGAACCCATCCACAACGTAAAATAATTGAATGTTTTCCAGTTACGCTGAGCGTCTGATTTCGGCAATAGATCATCACTATAGCCCCTGGTTTTGTATAGGTCTTGAGTTTGTTCCATAATTCCCTCTTAATACGCATCGGATTACGTTTGTAGGTTTAGCTATGTGGAACAACAATTTTTATTATTTATTTTTATTATACGGTGATGGACTTTGACGGTATTTTATTCTTGCGCAAGGTAATCAGGGCAAAAATTACCGTCCCGGTAACAACCAGTCCAGCAGACATCACAAAACTAATTTCTTTCGATCCGGTCAGGTCGGAAATAAAGCCGGTGAGCGTCGGTGCAACTACCGCAGAACTCATACCAAAGAAATTAAATAAGCTAAAGGCGCGGCCTAACGTTTTCGCTGACGCCTGCTCGGAGACGAACGAGATAAGAATCGGATCAACGGCCATTTTGCCCAGCAACCCGTACAGTACCAGGCTAATCATCAGCATGGCGGTATTTGGCGACAGAACGGTAAACATCAACATGGCCGCCGCGACTATCTCCAGCCCGAGAATAACTTTGACTTTACTGTCGCGGAATTTATCCGAGAGATGGCTAAAGAACAGCGCGCCCGGCACCCCGACCACCGCCACCAGCGCGGAAGCAAAACCAATCGCCCCACCGTCAAACCCGCGTTCGGTCTGAAGATAAGAGGGTAGCCAGGTCACGATCAGATAGTAGCCGTAGCAGGTACAGAAATAGAGGAAGTACACGCTGCACAGTAATGGCGAGAACAGCGGCGCCGATTTCTCTTCCGCAACCGGCGTTGACGCCGCTGCGTTCGTTTTATTTTCCGCTGCGGCGGGTTCTTTCATTTTGCGGCGAATGACCAGGGTAAACACGCAGAGCATCACCAGCAGAATCGCAGCGACGATAAACAACACGTTTTGCCAGGCCATGTGCATGCTTTTGACCAGAATACTTGAACCAATCAGGCCAATCCCCATGCCAATGGCAGAGCCGCTGTTGATGATGGCGTTCGCCAGCGCCCGGCGTTCCTGCGGTACGTTGGCCGAGGAGAGCGAATAGGCGGAACTAAAGAAGGAGGCGCAACCGGCGCCGGCCAGTAGCGAGCCGATATAAATCAGCGTCAGATTTCCGGCATTAGCGATACTCAGGGTACCGATAATAAATAGCGAAAAACCGCACATCAGCATAATTTTCTGGCCCAGTTTATCCACCAGAATGCCGCAGGGGATCTGCATGCCGCAGTAGGCCAGAAAATAGAAGCTGGCAATCGCGCCAATTTCAGCATTACTGACGTTACCTAATGACGCCTGAATCTCCGGATAAATCGGCGTTAACACGGTACGATAGATCCAAATTGCCACCCAGCCCAGACTCATTACCACGACTATTTTCTTCCAATAGTCGACACCTTTGTTATTGATTGTATCCATAAAGTCACCTGTGAGGTTCAAATAAAGCTGCCGGTTTCGGCAGCTTTACGCTTATTACGCTATTTGATGATTTGCCATTAATTCCAGAGCCTGAATCAGAGACGAATGATCTAACTCGCTCCCTCCATTGGCGGCACAAGTATTAAACAGTTCCTGACAGGTAGCAGTATTCGGCAGATTAAGCGCCAGGGCTTTAGCGCTCTGCAGAGCCAGATTGAGATCCTTCTGGTGCAGAGAAATTTTAAAGCCTGGATTAAAGGTGCGGTTGAGCATTCTTTCACCGTGCACTTCCAGAATACGTGAGGAAGCGAAACCGCCCATCAAAGCCTGACGAACGCGAGCAGGGTCCGCCCCGGCTTTAGAGGCAAAAACCAGCGCTTCGGACACCGCTTCAATATTCAGCGCGACGATAATTTGATTGGCGACTTTACAGGTCTGACCGTCGCCGTTCCCTCCGACGAGGGTGATATTTTTACCCAAAATATCAAACAGCGGTTTCACGCGGGCAAAGATATTTTCATCGCCGCCAACCATAATGGAGAGCGTGCCTTCACGTGCGCCAATTTCGCCGCCGGAGACCGGCGCATCAAGGTAATCGGCGCCCAGATCCCGCACCTGCTGCGCAAAACGTTTCGTTTCTATCGGCGAGATAGAACTCATATCCACAATAATTTTGCCCTTCAGAACCGCTTTAGCACAACCATGTTCGCCAAACAGCACCTCGGCAACCTGCGGGGTATCGGGTACCATAATAAAAATAATGTCTGACTGCTCCGCCACCTGTTCTGCGCAGGCCAGATGTTGTGCCCCGTGCTTGAGCAATTCGTCAGCAACAGGCCCAATAGTGGTAACGTGCAGTGCGTGGCCTGCTTTGGCAAGACGGAGCGCCATCGGGGTGCCCATAATCCCCAAACCAATAAATCCCAGCTTCATAAGTGTCCTCTCACAATGTATATTTCGATTTATCTGGGCAATAGCTATCCCTTCCGGTTGTCAGGAAATAAATCCCCTGCGTCTGGAATAATAAATACTGCCCAACGATAAATTAAAAATTAGCGGTAGCGATTAAACCATGTCAGTCCCGCTTCGGTGGTAGTCAATGGTTTATATTCACAACCTACCCAACCGTCATAGTTTGATTTATCGATAAAATTAAAAAGATACTCATAATTAATTTCACCGGTCCCGGGCTCACCTCGATTCGGATTATCCGCGATCTGTAAGTGACCGATACGATTAGCGTAAGTTTGCATCGTATGGGTTAATTCCCCCTCCATACGCTGCATATGGTAAATATCGTACTGAATTTTCAGATTATCATTACCCACTTCATCAATCAGCGCCAACGCCTGATGCGTGGTATTCAGATAAAAGCCCGGCATGTCGAAGTAATTGATCGGCTCAATTAGCAGCAGGATACCTTCCTGGGCCAGCGCGGCGGCGGCAAAACGTAAATTCGCCACCAGCGTTGAGCGAATATGTTCTTCGCGATAACCCACCGGAGTTTTGCCGACCAGACAGTTAATTTTACGATTGCCCAGCGCTTTGGCGTAGCGGATTGCGGCGTCGACACCTTCGCGAAACTCCACTTCGCGGCCTGGAATACAGGCGATGCCTCGTTCCCCTGCCGCCCAGTCACCAGCGGGTAAATTGTGTAAAGTATGTTCCAGCTGGTTGTCGCTCAGCTTTTGCTTTAATAGCTCGGGGGCATAGTCATAGGGAAACATAAATTCAACAGCGCGAAAACCACAGGCCGCCGCTTTCTCAAAGCGATCCAGAAAATCATATTCCTGAAATAACATGGAAAGGTTGGCAGAAAAGCGCAACATAATGTCACCTCATTTATTCATATTTCATGAAACAAGTTTCGGTTGGTGCGTCAATGGCGCTATCGGCAACGTCTTCGAACTCCATGACATTATCCAATTCGCTGCCCATGGAGATATTGGTTACGCGCTCGAGGATCACTTCCACAACGACCGGCACGCGATAGGCTTTCATCCATGCTTTGGCCTGCTCAAACGCGGGGGCAATATCCTCAGGCTTGAAGACGCGAATTGCTTTACAACCGAGTCCCTCCGCGACCTTCACATGATCGACGCCGTAGCCGTTTACTTCGCTGGAGTTAATATTTTCAAACGCCAGCTGAACGCAGTAGTCCATGTCAAAGGCGCGTTGCGACTGGCGGATCAAGCCGAGATAGGCGTTGTTCACCAGGACATGGATATAGGGAATATTGAACTGGGCGCCTACCGCCAGCTCTTCAATCAGAAACTGGAAGTCGAAGTCGCCGGAAATCGCGACCACGTTGCGCTCAGGATCGGCAGTGCAAACGCCCAACGCAGCGGGAAGCGTCCAGCCCAGCGGCCCCGCCTGACCGCAGTTGATCCAGTGGCGGTCTTTAAACACATGCAGCATCTGCGCGGCGGCGATTTGCGACAGGCCAATGGTGGTGACATAGCATACGTCCCGGCCAAACGCTTTATTCATCTCTTCATAGACGCGCTGCGGTTTAACCGGCACGTTATCGAAGTGGGTTTTACGCAGCAGCGTACGCTTGCGCGCCTGACACTCGCTAACCCAGCTCTCGCGACGCGGCAGGCGACCCTCTTTTTGCATCTGCTGCGCAATGTCTACCAGCTGAATTAACGCCGCTTTGGCATCGGAGACAATTCCTAAGTCCGGGCACAGTACACGGCCAATCTGCGTCGGTTCAATGTCGATATGAATAATTTTGCGGCCTGCGGTGTACTTCTCAACCGAGCCGGTATGACGATTCGCAAAGCGGTTGCCAATCCCGAACACCAGATCTGAGGCCAACAACGTGGCGTTGCCGTAGCGATGCGCGGTTTGTAAGCCGACCATTCCGGCCATCAGTTCGTGGTCGTCCGGTATACAGCCCCAGCCCATCAGGGTCGGGATCACCGGGACATGGGTGATTTCCGCAAATTGTTGCAGCAGCGCGGCGGCATCGGCGTTAATCACCCCGCCACCGGCAACAATCACCGGACGTTCAGCCTGGACTAACAGCGCCAGTGCCTTTTCAATTTGCGGACGCGTGGCGATCGGTTTATAAGCCGGCAGCGGCGAGTAAAGCTCAGGGTCGAATTCGATTTCTGCCACCTGGACATCATAAGGCAAATCGATGAGCACCGGTCCCGGTCTACCGGAGCGCATCAGATGGAAAGCCTGCTGCAGCACGCCCGGAACTAGCGCCGCCTCTCGGACAGTCACCGCCATCTTGGTAACTGGTTTAGCAATAGATTCAATATCCACCGCCTGAAAATCCTCTTTATGCAGGCGCGCGCGCGGCGCCTGGCCGGTGATGCACAGAATCGGAATCGAGTCCGCGGAGGCAGAGTACAGGGCGGTGATCATATCCGTACCCGCCGGACCGGAGGTCCCCAAACAGACACCAATATTACCGGCAGTCGCGCGGGTATAGCCTTCAGCCATATGAGACGCGCCTTCAACATGGCGGGCAAGAATATGGCGGATCCCGCCGTGCTTACGCATCGCAGAATAGAACGGGTTAATAGCCGCGCCAGGCACGCCAAATGCCGTGTTAACCCCTTCTTTTTCCAGAACATACATTGCCGCGTCAACGGCTCTCATTTTTGCCATTTTTACAACCTCACTTTATTGGAAAATTTTTCCAAATATAAACATAATCAAAAAAGTCCCGCTCAAGTGAGCGGGTTGGATCGGCGATCAGTCGGCCTGGGGTTTAAGGCCCAGCGCGGTACTGATATTCCTTGCCGTCTCCCTTACCAGCTCGCCCTGGCTGACAAAACGGTCCGGGGTTAGCCTGGACGCAGGTCCGGAAATCGAAATGGCCGCTACCACGGAGCCCACATCATCGTAAACCGCTGAAGCAATACAGTTTAATCCTGTCACATGCTCCTCCTGGTCAATGCTGTAGCCGCAGGCTCGCGCCTCATCCAGATTTCGCTGCAGGACCGGCAAATCCACAATCGTCGTCGGCGTAAACCGCTGCAGGCCGGTCTTCACAATCACATCCACCAACTCTTCCGCAGGCAGCGGATACAACAGCGCTTTCCCGGCGCCTGAAGCATGGAGCGGGAGTCGACTGCCGAGCGGCGCGCACATCCGCACCATCGACTTGCACTCCTGCTGGCCAATCAGTACCGCTTCGTTGCCATTGCGAATCGCCACGTTGACTGTCTCCCCCGACATCAGCATCAGCCGCCGCATAAAGGGCCCACCGACGGATAAAACGTCCCGGTTATGGATGTAGGCCGAGCCGATATTGAACGCGCCAAGACCGATATGCCACCAACCTAACTGGCTGTCCTGATAGACAAAATCCGCGCCTTCCAGCACTTTTAGCAGGCGAAAGGTGGTCGATAACGGTAAGTCCAGATTCAGGGAAATATCGCTAACCGACGAGCTGCCGCCGCTCTTTTCCAGGTATTGCAATATCGCGATCCCTCTCTCCAGCGCCTGTGCGCCTTTTTGCGCGGAAGGCTCCTGCTGGCCAGGCCTTCCACGCCTTCTCACTTCTGTCATACCTCGATTATCTCCGGCTCAAAACCTGAGCATAAATAGTGTGTAAGCGCCCACATGTTATGCAAGATAATCGACAGCGTCACGTGTAACCTCACGCAAAGCTCAGCTCCACGGTCGGGATCTTTACGACATCGCAGTTGTCTTTTCCGCCGCGATCGACTGTTAAAAAATCGGTTTCCGTCTGCCAGGCAAACAGCGGATGGTGCCAGACATTACGGTGGTAATTCACCCCCTGACGGCCATTTGAGATAAACGCACGCAGCGTGTTCATGTCCGGCTCATCGCCGCCTGCCGCGACCACCACGACAAAGGCCTCCCCTCGCAACGGCACAAACGCCTGGGTACCAAGCGGATGGCGCTCCAGTTCGGTGACAATAATCGGCAGCACGGCGGGTTGCGCACGATTAATGCTAATGAGCGTACGATCCTGCTGTAACGTCTCCACCATCGCCAGATCGTGAAAACGCTGTACTTTGCCATCATTGATGTGAAAAAAATCCTGTCCTTCCGTTTCGATAACATCCCCATACGGGCGGAATGCATCTCGCGTCAGGGGCAATACTTCAAGCTTCATGAGCTGTTCCTTATTCATTAAAAACCGTTCCCCTTCCCAACGTCGAAGGGGGTAGAGAAGCTGCGCAATCCACAGCCATCTAAGCGTGACAACACTATAAGTTGGAATAATTTTCCAAAATCTGATTTAACCCACATTATTGAAAAGGTTATTATGAAAAAATACTTAAAAATCATGGGTCAATTATTAAATAACGAGGAATATGGCGATGCTCGATCCCGAAACATTACGCACCTTTGTCAGCGTCGCTGAGACCGGCAGCTTCTCAAGAGCAGCGGAAAAACTTTATAAAACAACCGCCACCATCAGCTATCGCATCAAATTACTGGAGGACAACACCGGTGTCGCTCTCTTTTCCCGCACAACGCGCAGCGTACTGTTGACGCCGGCCGGGATGCACCTGCTGGCGCAAGCCAGAGAGTGGCTGGGGGGGATTGATAGTATGCCCGGCGAGCTTCAGCAGATAAACGACGGGGTAGAGCGCCAGGTCAACATTGTCGTGAATAATCTGATGTACGACCCGCAGGCCATTGCCCGGCTGCTGGCCTGGCTCACCCAGCGCTACCCTTTTACGCAATTTCATTTTTCACGACAAATCTATATGGGCGTCTGGGATACGCTGCTGCATGACGACTTCTCCCTGGCGATTGGCGTGACCGGCACCGAACCGTTAGCGGAAAACATGGCGGTCTACCCACTGGGTGAGGTGACCTGGCTCTTCGTGATGTCGCCGCATCACCCGCTAAGCCAGCAAACCGACCCGCTATCAGAGGCTCAATTGCGGCGCTATCCGGCGGTGAATATTGAGGACAGCGCCCGACGGCTGACGAAGCGCGTCGCCTGGCGTCTGCCCGGGCAAAAAGAGATAGTGGTTCCCGATATCGAAACCAAAGTTGCCGCCCATCTCGCCGGTGTCGGCATCGGCTTTTTACCGGAACCGCTGTGCCTGCCGCTTATCGCTCAGGGCAAGCTGATCGCCCGACACATTCCGACCATGCGTCCCCCTTCGCCATTGAGTCTCGCCTGGCGTAAAGATCATCATGGTAAAGCGGTACAGGATATCGCTTCATTGTTCAGCCATTCTGCACCGGAAATTGCGGGCTTCCTGAAGCTATTCAGCAATACACCGTGAAAAATCAATCCTCCCGGGCGCTCACCGCGTACAATAGGAAAATTATCGCGTCGAGCGACGCGTCTGGATTGCCTAACGGTTAAAATGATGGAATCAGTACCCAAAAATATTCTGCAGATCCTCGCCAGCGATACGCCACTGATTGACGTACGCGCCCCGGTGGAGTTTAGCCAAAGCGCGATGCCGGCGGCGATCAACCTGCCGCTGATGAATGATGAAGAACGCGCCGCGGTCGGCACCTGCTACAAGCGTCAGGGGCCGGAAGCGGCGCTGGCGCTCGGCCATAAACTGGTCCAGGGTGACCTGCGCGCCAGCCGTACTCAGGCGTGGCTGGAAGCGTGCGCCCGTTACCCACACGGTTACCTGTGCTGCGCCCGCGGCGGCCAGCGCTCGCATATCGTCCAGCAGTGGCTGAAAGAAGCTGGCGTGGATTACCCCCTGATCGTCGGCGGCTATAAAGCGCTACGCCAGGCGGCGATCCAGGCCACCGACGAACTGTTGCAGCGCCCGATCGTGCTGATTGGCGGTTGCACCGGCAACGGCAAAACTCAACTGGTCTGCTCGCGCCCGGACGGTATCGACCTGGAAGGGCTTGCTCATCACCGCGGTTCTTCATTCGGTCGAACCCTGCAGGATCAGCATCCGCAGGCCACCTTTGAAAACCACCTGGCGGTCAGCCTGCTTAAAAAAGCCGAACAGCAGACCCGCTGGGTGCTGGAAGATGAAGGCCATATGATCGGCGCCAATCATCTACCGGAGAGCCTGCGCCTCCGCATGGCGCAGTCGCCGCTGGCGGTGGTGGAAGATCCGTTTGACGTTCGCCTCGAACGGCTGCGCGAAGAGTATTTCGATCGCATGTATCGCGACTTTATCGCCGCGTATGGCGAAGAGAAAGGCTGGCAGGCATACGGCGAGTATCTGCATCACGGCCTGTTTGCCATCCGCCGTCGCCTGGGGCTGCAGCGTTTTGCTCAGCTCACTGAACGGCTCGATGAGGCGCTGGTGCAGCAGCAGCGCACCGCCAGCACCGAGGCGCACTTTGCCTGGCTGGTACCGCTGCTGGAAGAATACTACGACCCGATGTATCGCTATCAGTTGGGGAAAAAAGCCGGGAAAATTCTCTTTCGCGGCAGCTGGCAGGAGGTCGCAGCCTGGCTGGCGAAGTAATCGCATGCTCTATTGTCCCGGCTTGCGGCGTAAACGCCTTAGCCGGGCTACCGGTCGGCGCGATTTGTAGCCACGGTAAGCGCGCGCGACCGGGGAGTTGTGACCGCTTAGAAGTCGTAGCGCAGACGGACCAGGTTCATATCGCCAAGGTTGTCGGTGCTGGAGGTAAACACGTGTTCGTAGTCAACGCGGAAACCGTAATCCAGCTGGAAGCTAATCCCCAGACCGTTATCGATACGCTGATAGTTGCGGCCGTTCACATATTCCAGACGGTCGCCCATAAAGTACGGCTGAATAGATTTAACAGCGTATTGATTGATCGGGAATTTATAGCCCGCAAAATATTCAATCCCCCAGGCGTCACCGGCAAAGTAATTATGCACATCGGTTTTCTTGGTGGTGAGGAAGTTCTGATACCAGCCGCCGCCGAAGGAGAAGGTCCAGTTATCCGGGGTCCAGCTCAGCGCGGTACCGACGATATTCTGGTCATAGGTTTTGCTGTCGGCGCTTGACGGGTCGCGCATTTCCGCGCGGGTGTAGTTCCACGCGGTACCCCAGGTCAGATCCTTCATGATGTGGTAGTCCGCGCCAACAGAACCACCGCCTTTACGCTTGTAACGCAGGCCGTTACCCGGCAGGTATTCGCTGTCTTCGAACAGATAAGAGCCGTAAAGATCGACATCACCTACAGTTTTCTTATATTTCAGCATATTACGTGAACGATAGGAGCCATCGTAATCGCCATTAATACCGTTCCCCGGGGCCTGACCGATCATATCGTAGTCCCAGATATCGGTTTTCACCCCCACCACATCATAGTAAATGCTGTTCTGCTGCCCGTAGGTTAACGTACCCCAGGTATCGCTTTTCAGGCCGGTATACAGCATGCGGCGGGTGGTATTGTTCGCGCCTTCCGCGTAGTGGTTATCCCAGTCAAACAGCGCCGGAATGTTCACGCCCAGCTCATAGTAGCTGATCCAGCTAATATCATCGAACAGGTAGTAATCCGCCGCGAAGCGGAAGCGGGTGCCGCCGTCAAAACCGTTACGCTTATAGGAGCCTTTGTCGCCATCGCCGGTCATCATGTTGAACTGCGGCCGGATACTGCCGCCGACGGTAAAGTTAAGCCGGCTTAACGGATCGCCCGCCTGCGGATCTTGTTTCAGCAGCGTAATCTCCGCGTGGGAAGGCAATGACGTTAACGCTAATGCTGCGCCGATCGAGATCGCCAGCGCTTTTATTGTGTGTGCCATAGTTTTTCCTTGATTAATAAGCCACCTTATATTTTCCAGTTGAATATTAACCGCGAATCAGCATAGCGTGTTGTTGGGTTTTTAATGTTTTGTGCTCTTAAAAATCAATGATTTATCAATTTGTGCGTTTAAAATAAAAGCGCCGCCAAAAACGGCGGCGCATCATCAAAATGCAATATTCTTACTGGCTAAACTGGCGGAATAGCGCTTTTCCTTTTAACAGACGCAGCCCCAGCCCGCCGCCGCACAGGGATAACAACACCGCTCCCGTCAGCGGCAGCAACACCCACAGGCGCCAGTCCGGCGCCCAGGGAAAATCAAAGACTTTCGTCTGCAGCATCGCCAGCGCCACTTCCGCGCCTATCGCCGCCACCAGGCCGGAAACCAGCCCCAGCAGGGCAAACTCCGCCCACAGCGTAGCGCGCAGCAGCGATTTTCCTGCCCCCAGCGTGCGCCAGACCACCAGCTCCTGATGGCGTTGACGCATACCGACCTGCACCTGCGCCAGCAACAGCAGCACGCCGCAGGCTGTCACCAGGCCTACCATCACCTCCAGCGCCCGGCTGACCTGGGAGAGCACCTGGCCGACCTGACGCAGGATGGCGCCGATATCCAGCAGACTGACGGTGGGAAACTCGCGGTTCAGCTGGGTCAACATCGCGGGACCGTTATCCCAGCGGAAGCTGGTGAGCCAGCTCTGCGGCTGCCCGTCCAGCGCCCCGGCGGGGAAAATAAAGAAGAAGTTTGGCCGCAGGCTCTCCCAGTCTACTTTGCGCACGCTGCTGACCTTCGCGCTGAACTCCTGGGTATCGCCGGTAAAGGTCACTGTATCGCCGATCTTTATCCCCAGCCGCTGCGCCAGCCCCTCCTCAATCGATACCTCGCCCGGCTTCGGCGGCCAGCTGCCGGCCACCAGCGGATTATGATCCGGACGCTGTTCGCTCCAGGTGAGATTAAGCTCGCGATTCAGCGCTTCGTCTTTGTTCCCGTCCGTGGATTGACCGTTGATCTGCGTCAGACGGGCCCGGACGATCGGATAGAATTCCGCCGCCCGCGTCTGGTGTTCGGCGAGGAAGGTCTTCACCGGCACTATCTGCTCAGGGGCGATATTGATCAGAAAGTAGTTCGGGCTCTGCGGGGGCAACTGCTGCTGCCAGCGGTCAAGCAGATCGCCGCGCAGCACCAACAGGAGCGCCAGCAGCATAAACGACAGGGAAAACGCCGCCAGCTGGCTGAGGGTCGACCACGGCTGGCGCAGCAGGCGGTTCACCGCCAGACGCAGCGGCAAGGCTTTGAGCGTCAGGCGTTTGAGCAGCCACAGCAATCCCCAGCCCACCAGGCCGCACAGCAGCGCCAGCACCACCGCCCCGGCCAGCACCGACCACAGCAGCGGGCTGCCGCCCAGCAGCCAGGCCAACAGGCCCACCACCACGACGCTAACCGCCGGGATCCAGATTTTCAACGGCCAGACGTTAGCCACCACATCCTGACGCAGCACTCGCAGCGGCAGGGTCGCCAGCAGCAGTCGATAGGGTCGCAGGCCCACCAGCAGGGAAATGACGCCTGTCGCCCCGATAGCCCACAGCCACGGCCAACCGCTGGCAGCGGGTAACGCGGCGGGCAGCACCGGTTTGAGCACCAGCAGCAGCAGACGCTCCAGCGCCAGGCCCGCCACCCCGCCGGTTATCACCGACAGCGTCAACAGCAGCAGCCATTGGCCGACGATAAGCTTGCGCAGCTGCGACCGTCCGGCGCCCAGCGTCTTGAGTATGGCGACCAGATCATAGCGGCTGCGGCAGTAGTGGCTCATCGCTACCGCCACTGCGGCGACGGCCAGCAGCAGCGTCAACAGCGCGGATAACAACAGGAATTGCTGCGAGCGTTCGAGGGATTTGCCCAGCGCGCTGTCGTCCTGGTCAAGGCCAATCCAGCGATGCTCCGGGCCGAGCTTCGGCAGCAGCCACTGCTCATAATTGGCCAGCTGTTCAGCGTCGCCGGCGAACTTATAGCGCCATGCGACGCGACTGCCGGGCTGCACGGCCCCGGTTTTTGCCACGTCGGCCATATTCATCATCAGTCGCGGCGCCATCTGGAAGGGGTTAAACCCTGCATCCGGCTCCTGAATCACCTCCCCGGCAATGCGCAGCGTGGCATCGCCAACGTCAATCGTATCGCCGGTTTTCAGGTTCAGGAGCGCCATCAGCCTTGGCGCCAGCAGCACGCTCCCCGCCTGCGGCTTCAGCCCCGGCGGCTGCGTCTCGAGGGTGCCATACAGCGGATAGCGGTCGTCCACCGCCTTAACGTCCGCCAGCTGCGGCGTATCCCCGGCGAACGTCATGGTGGCAAAGTTCAGCTGCTCGCCGACGGTCAGCCCTGACTTCCGCGCCTGTGCGATCCACTCGGCGGGTACCTCGCGCGAACTGCGCAGCGTACGGTCGCCGGCCATAAACTCACGGCTTTGCTGGCTAAGGCCTTTCTCCATCCGATCGCTTATCGACCCCAGGGCCAACACGCAGGCCACGGCGAGGCTTAACGCCAGCCAGACGATCAGCAGCGACGGCGAGCGCCATTCGCGCCAGAACCAGCGGGCGATCATGCTTCCTCCCGCAGCTGGCCATCCACCAGGCGCAGACGGCGATCGCAGCGCGCCGCCAGCAGCGGATCGTGAGTGACGAGGATCAGGGTGGTGCCGTGTTCGCGATTAAGCGAGAACAGCAGATCGGCAATTTTGTCCCCGGTCTGGCGATCGAGGTTGCCGGTGGGCTCATCGGCGAACAGAATGGCCGGGCGCCCGTTAAAGGCCCGGGCCAGCGCCACCCGCTGCTGTTCGCCGCCGGAGAGCTGCGCCGGCAGGTGGTGCAGGCGTTTGCCAAGTCCCAGCTGCTCAAGCAGCGCGCGGGCATCGCCCCGGCTCTGGCTATCGCTGGCGCCGCGCAACAGCGCCGGCAGCTCGACGTTCTCCAGGGCGTTGAGCGTCGGGATCAGCATAAACGACTGAAAAACAAAACCAACGTGCTGCGCCCGCAGCGCCGCCCGCGCCTCTTCATCCATCCGGTGCAGCGGTTTGCCCAGCATCGATACTTCCCCGCTGCTGCCATCGTCGAGGCCGGCGAGGATCGCCAGCAGGGTCGATTTACCGGAACCCGACTCGCCGATCAGGGCGATGGTCTGCCGCGGTTTGACAACCAGCTCAACTCCGGTAAGGATGGAGAGCTGATGCTCCCCCTGACCGACGGACTTCTTAAGATGATGAACTTCAAGTATGTTTTCCGCTGGCATGTGCCTTTCCTGTTGTTGTTCCTGTTTACCTGCCGCGCGATGGCGGCGGACACGCTGCTGATCCTCGGCGACAGCCTGAGCGCTGGCTATCGGATGGCGGCCAACTCCGCCTGGCCTGCGCTGCTCAATGAGCAGTGGCAGGCGAAAACGCCGGTGGTGAACGCCAGCATCAGCGGCGATACCTCGCAGCAGGGGTTGGCTCGCCTGCCAGCGCTGCTTAAGCAGCACCAGCCGCGCTGGGTGCTGGTTGAGCTCGGCGGCAATGACGGACTGCGCGGTTTTCCGCCGCAGCAGACCGAGCAGACGCTGCGCACCATTATTAAAGATATCAAAGCGGCCAACGCCGAGCCGCTGCTGATGCAAATTCACCTGCCGGCGAACTATGGCCGCCGCTATAATGAAGCCTTCGGCGCGATTTACCCGGCCCTGGCCAAAGAGTTCGCTATTCCTCTCCTGCCCTTTTTTATGGAGGAGGTCTATCTCAAGCCGCAATGGATGCAGGACGACGGCATTCACCCAAATCGCGACGCGCAGCCGTTTATCGCCGACTGGATGGCGAAGCGGCTGGCTCCCTTAGTTAATCATGACTCCTGAACGCCAGGGGTCGCTGACAGGTAAAGTTATGCAAAAAACGGTTTTAGTGACAGGCTGTTCCAGCGGAATTGGTCTGGAAAGCGCGCTGGATTTAACCCGCCAGGGCTTTCGCGTGCTGGCGGCCTGCCGCAAAGCAGAGGATGTCGCGCGGATGCAGGATCTGGGGCTAACCGGTATTTTGCTCGATCTGGATGACCCGCAGAGCGTGGAGCGCGCGGCAGCGGAGGTGATTGCGCTGACCGATAATCGTCTCTACGGCCTGTTCAATAACGCCGGGTATGGCGTCTATGGCCCGCTGAACACCATCAGCCGCCAGCAGATGGAACAGCAATTTTCCGCTAACTTTTTCGGCGCGCATCAGCTCACCATGCTGCTGCTGCCGGCGATGACGCCGCACGGCGAAGGGCGCATCGTGATGACCTCCTCGGTGATGGGGCTTATCGCCAGTCCCGGCCGCGGAGCCTATGCCGCCAGTAAATATGCCCTCGAGGCATGGTCCGACGCGCTGCGCATGGAGCTGCGCCACAGCGGTATTCAGGTCAGCCTGATTGAACCGGGCCCGATCCGCACCCGCTTTACCGATAACGTCAACCAGACGCAAAGCGATAAGCCCGTAGAAAATCCGGGCATCGCCGCCCGCTTTACCCTCGGGCCGGAGGCGGTGGTGGAAAAAGTGCGCCATGCTTTTACCAGCGATAAACCAAAGCTGCGCTATCCGGTCACCCTGGTCACCCACGCGGTGGCGCTGCTTAAGCGCCTGCTGCCTGCCCGCGCGATGGACAAAATTATCCACGGCTGAGTTGAAGCGCGGAATGCCGCCCCCATGTAAAACAGAAATCGACTAACGAGAAATGCCCATGTCCGAACAGAATATTGTCAACATTAGCGAAGCGAACCTGCAGCAGACGCTACAGCAGTCCATGAACGTTCCGGTGCTGTTTTATTTCTGGTCTGCCCGCAGCCAGCACTGCGAACAGCTGACCCCGGTGCTCGAGCGCCTGGCAGCCCAATACAACGGCCAGTTCACGCTGGCGAAGGTCGATTGCGACGCCGAGCAGATGCTCGCTTCACAGTTTGGTCTGCGCGCCATCCCTACGGTTTATCTGTTCCAGAACGGCCAGCCGGTGGATGGTTTTGAAGGCCCGCAGCCGGAAGAAGCGATCCGCGCCCTGCTGGATAAAGTCCTGCCCCGTGAAGAGGAGCTGAAAGCTCAGCAGGCGCTGGCCCTGATGCAGGAAGAAAAATACGCCGATGCCCTGCCGCTGCTGAAGGAAGCCTGGCAGCTGTCGAATCAGGAAAGCCAGATTGGCCTGCTGCTGGCGGAAACGCTGATTGCTCTGCACCGTTCCGATGAAGCGGAAAGGGTGCTGAAAACCATTCCTCTGCAGGATCAGGATACCCACTATCAGGGTCTGGTGGCGCAGATTGAGTTGCTCAAACAGGCCGCCGACACCCCGGAAATCCAGCAGCTGCAGCAGCAGGTGGAACAGAATCCGGAGGATGCGCAGTTGGCCTCCCAGCTGGCGCTGCAGCTGCATCAGGTCGGGCGTAATGAAGAAGCGCTGGCCCTGCTGTTCAGCCATCTGCAGAAAGATTTAGGCGCCGGCGATGGCCAGGCGCGCAAGATGCTGCAGGAGATCCTCGCCGCCCTCGGTACCGGCGATGCGCTGGCCGCCAAATATCGTCGTCAGCTCTATTCGCTGCTGTACTAATCCGTTGCCTTCCCCGGATAGCGCTGCGCTTATCCGGGCTACGCGAACTATGCGGAACGTAGCCTAAGTAGCCCGGGTAAGGCGTGAACGCCGCAACCCGGGATCGTTCACGGGCGCTTTTTCAGCTGCGTCACCACCAGCTGATGGCGGGCGTTGAAGAACTTCCGGTAGGTCAGATAGCCGGCGATAATCGTCGACAGGCTGGCGGTCGACAGCAGCATAAAGGTCACCATGATCTGGTACTTAATCGCCTTCACCGGGTCAATACCGGCAAAAATCAGCCCCGACATCATCCCAGGCAAGCTCACCAGACCGACCGTTTTCGCCGAATCGACGGTGGGAATCAATGACGCGCGAATGCTCTCGCGAATCAGCCGCGCTGAGGCCATCTTCGGCGTCGCGCCGAGGCTCAGTTTCTCCTGAATCTGCTGCTGCTCGCTGCTGAAGCGCTGGCCCATATTGTTGTAGCACAGCCCTACCGCCACCATGGCGTTCCCGGCCACCATCCCGGCAATCGGGATCACCTGCATCGGCACGAAGGCGATCGAGCCAGAAAACACCAGTACCGCCAGCGTTAGTCCAGCGCCAGTAGTGATGGCGATAAACGACGAGATAAAAGCTTTGTCGATATATTTACTGCGCTTCTTCGCATTCCACGCCGCGTTAAAGCAGATAAACAGCACCATCAACAGCGTCAGAACCGCATGATTGACGTTAAAGATATATTTCAGCACATAGCCGACGATTATCAGCTGCACGATCGCCCGGCAAATACTCCAGATAATATCTTTTTCCAGCGCCAGCTTTTCCCGATAGCTGACCAGAATAGCGATCAGCACCAGCACCATCGACAGCGCCAGCGATTCGTTCGTAATGTTATGCCCGTTCATGCTGTACCTCCTGCATATTTCCGCCGGCAGGTTGCAGCGTAATCACTTCATCGGCATGCGAAATTTCATTGCGATCGTGGGTGACCCACAGAACAGCGACCTGTTTTTCCGTTGCGTAGCCATGAATAATTTCATTCACATTCTGTTTATTACTTTCATCCAGCGCGCTGGTAATTTCGTCCAGCAGCAGCACGCGCGGCAGAAATTGTAGATTGCGGATCAGCGATACGCGCTGCTTTTCCCCGCCGGAGAGTTCATTAATGGATTTTTCCAGCATATTTTCGTCAAGGCCAAAGCGCTGCAGGTCGGCCAGCAGCGCCTGCGGATCCGGTTGTTTATTGCGGATCTGCCACGGAAAAATCAGATTATCGTAAACCGAATCACCGAACAGGGCCGGCGTCTGCGCGCAGTAAGAGACCTGTTGGCGATACCTTTCCGGCGACAGCGTCGCGACATCCGCATCGTCGAAGAACAGGCGCCCGGAGGTTGGGCTGAGCAGCGAGGCGATAATCTTCAGCAAGGTACTTTTCCCGCAGCCGGAAGGGCCGGTAATCAACTTGAATTCTCCGGCGCGAAGCTGAAAATTGATATTGTGTAAAATAACGGCGTCGTCGGTCTTAAACCCCACACCGTCGAGACGCAAAAGCGCGTTATTTTCCTTCATGAGTCTTCCTGATTATTTTCTGAAACACCGCTAGTTTACCGCACTTTCCTTTCTCCAGGATGAGGAGAAAGATATACTCAGTTTAAACATGCGCTATTTCCTTGTAGCGCCCCGCCAGGCAACAAGACAGGAGGTTTTTGATGCTGATTTTTATTCCTATCCTTATTTTCGTCGCGCTGGTTATTGTGGCCGCGGCGGTGAAAATTGTCCCGCAGGGCTACCAGTGGACGGTGGAGCGCTTCGGGCGTTTTACCCAGACGCTGCAGCCGGGATTAAGCTTAGTCGTGCCGTTTATGGACCGTATCGGCCGCAAAGTGAACATGATGGAGCAGGTGCTCGATATCCCCTCGCAGGAGGTTATCTCCCGGGATAACGCCAACGTCACCATCGACGCGGTCTGCTTTATTCAGGTGATCGACGCGCCAAAGGCCGCCTACGAGGTCAGCAATCTTGAGCAGGCGATCGTCAACCTGACGATGACCAACATCCGTACCGTGCTCGGCTCAATGGAGCTGGACGAAATGCTCTCCCAGCGCGACAGCATTAACACCCGCCTGCTGCATATCGTTGACGACGCCACCAACCCGTGGGGGGTGAAAATCACCCGCGTCGAAATTCGCGACGTTCGCCCGCCGGCGGAGCTTATCGCCTCGATGAACGCCCAGATGAAAGCCGAACGTACCAAACGCGCGTACATCCTTGAGGCCGAAGGGGTGCGACAGGCGGAAATTCTGAAAGCGGAAGGGGAAAAGCAGTCGCAGATCCTCAAGGCCGAGGGCGAACGGCAGTCCGCGTTCCTGCAGGCGGAGGCTCGCGAACGGTCCGCCGAAGCGGAAGCCCGCGCCACCCAAATGGTCTCCTCGGCGATCGCCTCGGGCGATATTCAGGCGATCAACTACTTCGTGGCGCAGAAATACACCGATGCGCTGCAGCAGATTGGCGCCGCTAACAACAGCAAAGTGGTATTGATGCCGCTGGATGCCAGCAGCCTGATGGGATCGATCGCCGGGATCAGCGAGCTGATCAAAGAAGGCGCTGGCGATCGGAAAAAATCATGATCGGCATGATCCTCGCACACCCCCATCTGTTCTGGCTAAGCCTCGGCGGGCTGCTGCTGGCGGCCGAGATGCTGGGCGGCAGCGGATACCTGCTGTGGAGCGGCGTCGCCGGCGTGGTGACCGGCGGCAAGAGTCGGC
>OKSH01000157.1_pt1 | contig 68988 bp, 72 predicted proteins | sample 1601231 | NCBI WGS metagenome assembly OKSH01 (sample SAMEA3541596, study PRJEB24748) | human gut metagenome | biome: human gut; feature: human-associated habitat; material: faeces | place: China | collected 2012
GATTATCTGATCAAAGTAAAAGAATACAGTTTTTTAGAGGCGGTTGAATTGCTTGCAGAACGGGCAAATATTCAGCCGCCTCTTTCTGTATCTGAGAATGTTCCGATGGAGAAACAGCTACTGTCTGTTGCCAAAGAAAAATCAAAATGATCAAAAAGTGATTGCGTATCTTTCTGGACGTGGGATTGATAAGGAAATCATTCAGTTTTGCTTAGAGTCCGGAAGAGTTTATGAAAGTGCATTTCATCACAATGCGGTGTTTGTAGGGATGGATGAGAAAGATAATCCGAAATATGCAGCCATTAGGGGAACTGGTACCAGTTTTATCGGAGAAGCAAATGGAAGTGATAAGAATTATTCTTTTTCTATTTTCACAGAGAAATCATGTGATATGATGCATCTGTTTGAGTCAGCTATTGATCTGTTATCTTATGCGACATTGTTGAAATTGGACGGGAAGGAGTGGAGAAGAGAACATTTATTGTCACTGGCAGGTGTCTATCAGCCAGCAAAAGAAATTGAAAAAAGTAAAGTCCCTGCAGCGTTGGCAAGAGCACTAAAAATGCATCCAGAGGTGAAGACAATCGTATTTCATTTGGATAATGACCGTATTGGAAGACTTGCCACAAAAGCAATTTCTACAGTACTTCCAAAGCAATATCAGGTAAAAGATGTACCACCAAAACAAGGAAAAGATTACAACGATCAACTCTGCATCAAGCTAAATCTGGCAATTACAAAGCGAGAAAAAAACAAAAAAGAGTATGTCTGGTCATGAAAAATATGAGAGATAGAAGGTGAAAAAAGATATGAAAATTGCAAGATATGAACTGAAGGTTGTGCATAGGAAAGAGCTGGTTTTGACGATGGAAGACGATGTAGACAGCGAAGAACTGTTGAAGATTTTTCTGGAAACACAGTTGAAAGAAGAAAAAGAACAGAATGAATTACTTGGAATTATTGCTGAGAAAGTGTCAGAAGAAAGCTGTACGGATCAGTGTGAAAGTTGTCAAAAGTATTGCCCGGCGAGTGAAGAATATATGGCAACTAATGAAAATGTACGATGCACAGAGTGCGAATATTTGTGTAAAACTTGCGGGCAGTGTGAACTGAAAGAATGAAAAAAGCAATTGTTTTTTCGGCAAGTAAATCTTCTGATACCCGGAACAGTGAGACGGGTGCAGAAGAATACACAATACCAGCAAGCAACGCCTTTTGGATTGCCGCACAGGTTTCCTGTCTGGCAGTCTGCGGCAGCTTGTCAGGGAGAATCCCTGAAACCTTCAGAAAATGAAAAAGGAGAAAGTAACAATGTTGAAGTTTATTTGTGGAGTATTAGTAGGTGGCATTATAGGAGTTGTGTTGATGTGCCTGTTTCAGATCAACAAGATTCAGTAGACAAAAAGAAAGGAGATACAAGATGCAGGTTGAAGTATCAATGAAAGACAAGAAGAAAGCAGAAAGACGGTATCAGGAATATTTAAAGAAAATGAACAAGAAGAAGGGAGAACAGAAGAAATGATTGCAAGAGAAATGATAGCAGAAAAAGTGTTTGCGGAAAGTGTAGCAAAGGACATCAGGAATTTTTTCCCAGAAAAATATGAGAATGCAGAATTTCAGGTAATGCAGATGAATAAAAATAATGGAGTCCAGATGATAGGAGTACAGGTAAGACTACAGGAAGAAAATGTGTACCCAATTGTTTACGTAGGGTCGTTCTTTAATGAAATACGTTTGGGTGAACCTGTTGAGAAAGTGATGAATGAAATTGCAAAATGAACAGTGATACGATTACGTTAGAACTGGATAAACATGAGAGCGGTGTAGTGTTCCATTCCCTGAAGGACAAGCGGAATCAGATGCTGAAAGAGGGAAAGGATACGGAGCTTGTCGATGACGTCTTAATGAAAGTCATTGAGAAAATCGAAGTACCGCCGGATAAAGGAAAGAGAGGACGCAGAAGCCATGAAGAACGATGATGAGCAGAGTAGTCTGATATTGGAGGTAATTGGAATTATCCCAGTTATCTGGTTTGCGTTACTTGTCGCACCTTATCTTTCGTCTGGTCTTATGGGAATTCTGGATGGAGTCCCAGAAGCGATGAACCACTTGTTTTTGATTCAGTTATGTGGGGACAGTGCAAAAACTGTCCTTATTTTTTTGCTGTCTTACGGCATGAGAATCGGGATTTATCTTTCTACCAAGAAATATTACCGACGAGGTGAAGAATATGGCTCTGCCAAATGGGGAAATGTGAAGAAAATCAATCGCAGATACATGGAAAAGAGCCATTGCTATAACCCGTTTGTATATCTGAAGGACGATAACGACGTGCAGAGACTGGTAACGAACCGGTTCAAAGCGACTACACCAAAAGGCAGTCAGTCTAACGATCCATTCTGGGATACTGCAGCTTCTATGCTGTTGTTGGCACTGATAAGAGGAGTCATTCTGAAATTTTCTCTTTGTTCGGACGGTGTGAAATGGTTTGAAAGTAAAGGAAGGTTCCGGGATGCCAGTTATACTCCGGCGGCAGAAGATATTATTTTCTTTGACTGGGGAAATAATGGAACGATTGACCATGTTGGAATTGTAGAGAGCGTCAGTGGTGGAACTGTAAATACCATTGAAGGCAATAGTGGGGATAAAGTGGCGAGACGAAATTACAGTATCGGAAGTAGTAATATTTATGGATATGGTGTTCCGGCATATTAGAGAAAAATGTTGTTTGGAATAATAGCGGAGATATTTATAAAAGTAAATCTCTTTTTTAAAATGAAAAGAACCAGTGAGAGAATCGTTAAATTTCACTCACTGGCTCAATTCATTTCAAATATCTCGGACAACTCTGTCAGTTCTTTCACCGTTTCCTGGGTGTGATGCAACAGGGTGTCACGCATTTCTGGCGGACAGCTGGAATAAAGCATTTTCATCTGATTGACACCTTCATCTTCCAGAGAAATATCTGGATTTATAAGCGTATCTAAAGAGATGTGCAGGACCTTTGCCAATGCTCTCAAAATCAAATAGGACGGATTTATTTGTCCCTTTTCAATGCTGGCGATCTGCTTGACAGATACATGGCTCAGATCCGCAAGCTCCTGTTGTGTCAGGTCTTTTTTCTTTCGGGCTTCCCGCATTTTTTGCCCTAAAGCAGTTAAATCATCAATCGGCATAATCGTTCACCTCAAATATATTTTATCGTTCCGATTTGCACAAAGGAATAACCTTATTGTGCTTGAGAACAGGACTGATTATGCTGATTCCTTTTTGATAACATGGTTGCTCCATGATTATGGCGTTTCCGGCTGCTAATTGAACTATGAGGATGAATTGCAGATTTCAGCTTTTAGTTCGTTGCCAAACGAGAATGATATAGAATGCGGTAGGGAGGCTATCAGTTTTATTCGCTCATCTATGAGCCGTTTTTTATTCTCTGTGACATAAAAATTCATCTGGATATTCCGTTTTCGGTTCGCCATGCGCTGCCTCCATTCTTCATAAGAGTTTGAGATTATCCCAACAAACATTTTTCATTTTCGGGCAAGGGACCTGAAAATCCGAAAAATCGCAAGCGGGTACTCGCTTGCTGTGCTTGCTATCGAAACCCTACCTTCTATTTCTCCCTCTACTAATACTACAATTTGGAGCGGAGATTTTGGCTGTTTCCATTTCAAATTATGCAAGAACCGCCTCTGTTCAATGTTGAATAGTTCTATATTCACGCACACACGCAGGCAATCACTCCCCGTAAAGATAGCAAAAGCAAAGTAATTGTCTATTTGGAGCGAAAATGCCTTTTTGGAGAAGAAACATACAGACATATCTGCTATACTGAAATGCGGTTAGTTCGTGCTAACACAAAAGCAAACAGGAGGACCAAATAATGAATAAACTACAAGGAAAAGACCTTATCAATGTTGGAATCTTCACTGCGATCTATTTTGTGGTGATGATGGCGATTGCCATGCTGGGATTTATCCCTATTTTTCTTCCGCTTCTGATCGTGCTGGTTCCGCTGATTGGCGGAATCGTAATGATGCTGTATTATTCTAAAGTCCAGAAGTTTGGAATGGTATCGCTGACAGGACTGATCTGCGGTATTTTAATGTTGCTGACCGGCATGGGGTATTGGAGCATTATTACCGGTGCCGTGTTCGGTGTCCTGGCTGATCTTGTTTTGAAATCCGGCGATTATAAGAGTGCAAAAAAAGGAATCATATCGCATGGTGTTTTTTCTATGTGGATCATCGGAAACTACATCCCCATTGTTGCAACACGGGACAGCTACTATCAGCAGCTAATCAGCGGTTATGGACAAGAGTATGCAGATTCCATTATGAGCTATATCTCGGCATATACGCTCCCCCTTCTTTTGATTGCCGGGTTCGTTTGCGGCGTGATCGGCGGGGTGATCGGCCAGAAAATTTTCAAAAAGCACTTTAAGCGTGCGGGTATTGCATAATGCGCCGTGAATTGTTAGCAAGCAAAAAAAAGGAAACCGGCCTGTCGTTAGACCCTCGGACAAAGTTGGCATTGCTTGTCACGATTGCCCTCTTTGTCTTGAGCGGCGGAGGTGGGGCTGCTTCTAAACAGTTTGCTCCTATTTTGGCTGCTGTTCCATTGATCCTGCTGCTCACGGAAAAATCGTGGAAGGGATCGGTTATCTATTTTGTTTTATATGGCGGCAGCTATATATTGCAACTATGGGCGCTCCCCCACCTGTCCGGCCTTCCTAACTTTCTTGTTGTTGCAATCTGCGGTTTCTTTATGCGGTTTGTGCCGGGGATTATGATGGGATACATCACGGTCAGGACAACGACGGTCAGCGAGTTTGTTGCCTCTATGAAGAAGCTGCATTTACCGGAGCAGATCATCATTCCTATGTCCGTGATATTCCGATTTTTCCCTACGGTTGTAGAAGAATATAATGCCATAGGGGACGCTATGAAAATGAGAGGAATCCGTTTTGGCGGGGGCAAAGCCAGTGCAATGCTGGAATACAGGCTTGTCCCTGTTATCATGTGTTCCGTCAAGATCGGGGAAGAATTAAATGCGGCAGCCCTGACAAGAGGATTGGGCGGTCCGGTCAAGAGGACAAACATCTGCGAAATCGGCTTTCATGTGCAGGATGTTTTTTTCCTGCTGCTATGTGTGGTGGCTTTTGCAATTCCTATTGTCACGATGATTACAGGGAGGTAGGCCTATGATCGAATGTAAAAAAGTTTCTTTTTCCTACCCTCCAAATGAAACTGACATTGGGGACAGGAAAGGACACGGAACATTAAGAAATATTGACCTGTCTATTAACGACGGGGATTTTGTACTGCTCTGCGGAACATCGGGCTGCGGTAAAACCACACTGACACGGCTGTTTAACGGACTGATTCCTCATTATTACGATGGAAAGCTGGAAGGCACTGTCATGCTTGATGGAGAAGATATGAGCGGGCTTTCCCTGTTTGATATATCAAAAAAAGTGGGTTCTGTTTTTCAGAATCCACGTTCTCAATTTTTTAATGTGGATACGACCAGCGAAATTGCCTTTGGATGTGAAAACCATGGATTGGAAGAAGCAGAAATCCGAAAGCGGGTAAAGCTGGTCTCAGAGCAGTTGAACCTTACAAATCTGCTGGACAGAAGTGTTTTCTCCCTTTCCGGTGGGGAAAAGCAAAAAATCGCCTGTGGATCTGCCGCCGCTGTGGAACCGGATGTATTTGTTTTGGACGAGCCATCTTCCAACCTTGACGCCTATTCCATCGCTGATTTTCGGAAACTGTTAAAAATATTGAAGTCACAGGGCAAAACAATTATTATTGCGGAGCACCGGCTCTACTATCTTTATGATCTGGCAGACAGGATCATATATTTAAGCGACGGGGAAATACAAGGGGATTATACTTTGCCGGAATTTCAGTTGATTCCGGCGGCGGAAAAAGCTAAAATGGGATTACGGCCTCTTGGCCTGGGTGAGTTTGCAGACATTGAGCCTGCCAGTCTACATTCAGGGCAGGGGATATGGAAACTGAACCACTTCCATTTCGCATACAAGAAACAGCCGGAAACGCTTTCTCTGGAAAATATAGAGCTTCCTGCCGGAAATGTAACGGCGGTCATCGGGCACAATGGAGCCGGAAAAACGACACTATCCCGTTGCTTATGCGGATTGGAAAAAAGATGTAAAGGTATCCTCGAAAAAGATGGTACTTCCTATTCAAGCAAACAGCGGCTGAAGCTATGCTATATGGTCATGCAGGATGTAAATCATCAGCTTTTTACGGAGAGCGTTTTAGAGGAAGTCCTGTTAAGTATGCCGGGGAAAGATTCCGATGAATCGCCTGAAAATGTGGCAAAGGCAGAGGCTATCTTGACAGAAATGGATTTGCTCCCGTACAAAGCCTGCCATCCGATGGGGCTTTCGGGAGGGCAAAAACAACGTGTGGCGATTGCTTCTGCGATTGCCTCTGAACGTCCGGTTATACTATTTGACGAACCTACCAGCGGCCTTGATCTCTTTCACATGAGGCAGGTGGCCGATTCGGTCAAAGGACTTGCCGATTCAGGAAAAACCATTGTGATTGTGACCCATGATCCTGAATTTATACTCAGGTGCTGCAATTATGTGATCCATCTGGAAAACGGCAGATTGGAAGAAAACTATTTCCTCCAGGATACGGAAGGACGAGAACGGTTATTTAATTTCTTTATGATGGAAGGAGGCGGCGGAAATCAAACTGTTTGATGGTAAAATAAACTGCGGCTCAAATGTTAAAAATGTCATTGAAACTGAGGATTGCGTTGTCCTGCAGCTTTTTGACGAGAGCGGCGAGGGAACCATGACAGCCCACAAAATTTTTGATGGCGCTTTTGTGATGTATAGCGATATGCACCTGAAAGAATGTACCTCCTACTTTCAGAGTAGTACGGACAGTTCGCTTCTCTATATAGACCATTGCAGGGAGGGACGGATCGAAAGCGAGATTGGCAATCATGCGTATAGCTATTTGCAAGAGCATGAGATGCGTGTGGATGACCGGCGTTCCCATTCGGGACGGTTCTGCTTTCCACTCTGCCACTATCATGGGGTGACCCTGGGATTTGATTTGGACATTGCTGTGCCGGCGCTGAAAGACTTTTTTGGCGGATTTTCTGTTGATTTGTACGAGCTTCAAAAAAAATATTGCAATGACAAGAAACCGTTTGTGATTCATAATGAGCCAGGAATTGAACATATTTTTTCAGAGCTTTACTTTGTCCCGCAGCAGATCAAAGGTGACTACTATAAAGTAAAAGCCCTGGAGCTGCTTTTATATCTGGACGCTTTGCAGTTTTCTGATTCCAAAGAAGATCGCCCTTATTTCTATAAAGGGCAGGTAGAAAAAATCAAAGCGATCCATGATCTTATTACGGCAAATTTGCAGGAGCATTACACGATGGATGAATTAGCTGAACGATTCCAGATTTCATTGACGGGGATGAAAACCTGCTTTAAGGAAATATACGGAGATTCCATGTATTCCTATATTCGCCGTTATCGGATGAACGTTGCTGCCACAATGCTCCGACAGGATTCCAAAAAAGGGATTGCGGAAATTGCAGGAGTTGTGGGATATGAAAGCCCCAGTAAATTTGCAACAGCTTTCCGGCAGGTGATAGGGCAGACGCCGATGGAATATCGAAAATCTTTTTTCTAAACGGTGCATAAATGCCGTTTTGGAGAGGAAAGAAGAATTGAATACTGCTACAATGAGGATGGTTAGCAAAGACTACCCATCCTTTTTTCTTTGCTGACTAAAAAGAAGGAAGGTGATTGTAATGAAGCAGCAAAAAGATAATTGGGTGAAAATTCTGTTTTCCTTCGCCGCACCATGCAAGGGGAAAATGGCTCTTTCGGTATTCTGCGCCATTCTGAGCGTTGCAGGAGGGTTTATTCCTTTTTGGGCTGTATATGAAATCCTGCTGGCATTTATCAATCAGAATGTGACCCTGAATGGCATTCTGATTTGGTGTCTGGTTGGAGCAGCGGGCTACCTGCTGCGGGTTGCCTGCCATGGAATCTCTACGATCCTGGCGCATATTTCAGCCTATACCATTTTGGAAGGAATCCGGCTTAAAATTGCAGACCGGCTGATGAAAGCTCCCCTTGGCGAAGTGATGGGGCGGCGGATCGGCTATCTGAAAAATATCATCATGGATAAGGTTGAGGACTTAGAGCCGCCTTTGGCACACATGATCCCGGAATTGACCTCTAACCTCCTACTCCCTGTTGCAATTTTTATCTGGATGCTGGTTATCGACTGGCGCATGGGATTGGCGGTTCTGATTGCTCCGGTGCTGGCCATGATTCCTATGTTTTTCCTTATGAGGAACTATAACAGCCAGTACGCCGCTTATATGGAGGCAAATAACCACGTCAACAGTATTATTATCGAGTATGTGGAAGGTATCGAGGTTGTAAAGGCCTTTAACCAAAGCACAAGCTCCTATGAAAAATTTGTTAATGCTGTCCAGTCGTTCAAAGAGTTTACCTTGGCATGGTTTAAGAGTACATGGAAATCGATGAACCTTATGATGGCGATTATGCCCACAACGCTCCTGGGGGTTCTTCCTGTCGGCCTTTTGCTGGTGCAGAATGGAAGTATCTCCCCTGCGGAGCTTGCAATGGGGATTATCCTTTCCCTCAGCATTGTTGGACCGTTGATGAAAGCAACCACTTTCATTAACGAAGCAAAGTCTATGGAATATGCAGTAGAGGCGGCAAATGAACTTTTGAACCTGCCTGTACTGCCGGATTCAGGGAAAATCGTATCTATTCCTCACAATGATATTGCGTTGAAGCATGTAACCTTTTCCTATGACGGTTCCGAGCAAAATGAAGTGTTGCATGATGTGAACCTGGAATTGCCAGAGGGAAGTTTTACGGCACTTGTAGGACCGTCTGGCGGCGGTAAATCAACGATTGCCCGTCTGATTGCAAGGTTTTGGGACGTGACAGGCGGCAACATTACCATTGGGGGGAAGAATATCAAAGAGTTGTCTATACGCCAGCTTTCCGAACTGGTCAGTTTTGTGACGCAGGATAACTTCCTGTTTGATTGCTCCCTGAAAGAAAACATCCGTCTTGGAAATCCAAATGCCACAGATGAAGAAGTATATGCGGCGGCGAAAGCGGCCTGCTGTGATGAATTTATTGTGCGTTTGGACAAAGGATATGATACCCCTGCCGGTGATGCCGGAAAGAGGCTGTCCGGCGGCGAAAAACAGCGAATTGCGATTGCGAGGGCGATCCTCAAAAATGCCCCGATTGTTATTTTGGATGAAGCGACAGCATTTACTGACCCGCAGAACGAAGATAAAATTCAGAAATCTATCATGGCGTTATCAAAGGGTAAAACTCTTCTTGTGATCGCCCACCGCCTTTCCACCATTCAGAACGCAGATCAGATTGTCGTGTTGAAAAAAGGCCGGATTGTGGATTGCGGAAAGCAGAAAGAATTGTTGAAGCGGTGTCCGCTTTATGCGGATATGTGGAAAGCCCACATCGGGGCGAAGAATTGGTCTGTGAGTGAAAAGAAGGAGGTGGCCGCTCATGTTTAAGTCTATGAAACGGATCATTAAATGGGCGGGGAAATATAAGGGACGCCTCTATCTTGGCTCTGTTTTTTCCTTTTTCAGCAGCCTGTCTACGGCGATCCCTACAATGGCTGCCGCTTATGCCCTTGATAAAGCAATCGCAGCTTATTGGGCAGGCAACACAATAGAATCCTCCCTGATCTGGCAGACGCTTTGGATTATTGTTGGCTCGATTGCGCTTAACTTTCTACTCTCTTATTTGCGGGCGGTGTTGCAGGAAAGCATTGGTTATGAAGTAGCCGCAGGGCAGCGAATCCATTTAGGCGATGTGCTGAAAAGGGTTCCTCTGGGATATTTTTCTAAAAACAGCGTGGGCGATATTCTGACAGGTGTTACCACGGAGCTATCCACACTTGAATTGCAGGGAATGAAGATGGTCGACATCATCATCAACGGATATGCAAAGTTTATTGCAATTCTCCTGTGTTTCCTTTTCCTGAGTCCAGCCGCAGCAGTGATTTCTGTTGTCGGCGTTGCCTTTTCCTCATTGGCCTTACATGGTATCAGCAGGCATAGTGAAAAGACCGCTGCTATCACGCACCAGGCCATGGAGGATATGTCTGGCTCTGCGATTGAATATATCCGCGGGCTGTCCATCGTTAAATCGTTCGGACAGGAAGGGGCTTCTATCGAAAGTTTCCGCAAGGCAAATACGGATTTGAAAAATATTCATATCAAAGTAGAAAAAGGCTATACGCCATTTAACTGCTTGCATCTGTTCTCCTTAAAACTGGCATCTATGGGGATTGTGTTTATCTGTGCATGGCAGACACTTAACGGGCAAATGAGTCTTGCTTATTTCCTGATGTTTGTTCTGTTTTCTTTCGTAATCTTTGGAAGTGTGGAAAACATTAACGACGCGGCTCATATGCTGGGTCTTATAGATTCCGCTATAAATAAGCTGGAAGCTCTGGAAAATGCAGAATATATCGACCAAGACGGAAAAGATATTACACCGACCTCGTATGACATTACTTTTCAGGATGTATCCTTTGGTTACGATAAACGGACTGTATTGCATGATGTGAATTTCACGATTCCGCAGAATACCACAACAGCGATTGTAGGTCCCTCCGGGAGCGGCAAGTCTACCCTGTGCAGCCTGATTGCACGCTTTTATGATGTTGACGCCGGAAAAATCACTTTAGGAGAAACAGATATTCGAGAATTTACCTGTGACAGCTTACTAAAAAATATCAGTATGGTGTTCCAGAATGTATATCTGTTCCGGGATACAATCCGTAACAATATCAAATTCGGCAGCCCGGACGCTTCGGAGGAACAGATGATTGCCGCTGCAAAAGAAGCGCGCTGCCATGACTTTATTATGGCCTTGCCAGATGGATATGATACCGTCATTGGGGAGGGCGGTTCTTCTCTTTCCGGCGGTGAAAAGCAGCGGATTTCGATTGCCAGAGCCATGCTGAAAGATGCGCCGATTGTCATTTTGGACGAGGCCACGGCCAGCATTGACCCAGAGAATGAGCATTTGATTCAAGAGGCTATTTCCGCACTGACACATGGTAAAACAATCATAACGATTGCCCATAGACTGGCGACGATTGAAAATGCGGATCAAATTCTTGTCATTGATGGTGGAACCGTCGTGCAGAAAGGAACCCATAAGGAATTGCTGGCTCAAAGGGGAACCTATCAGGAATTTATTAAGATTCGGGAACAGGCTGAGGGCTGGAGGATTCAACAATAAGCATAAAGGAGGAACTGATGAAGATTCATGCGTCTGGGGAGGATTATCTGGAGGCTATCCTTGTTCTACAAAAGAAAATGGGCATGGTCCGCTCCATTGACCTTGCCCGGCACATGGGCTTTAGCAAACCGAGTATCAGCCATGCGGTAGGCGTTTTGAAAAATGGAGGTTTTCTGACCGTGGATGATGGGTTCCTTCATCTGACCGTCATAGGTCGGGAGATTGCCGAGAAAATCTATGAACGCCATTTGTTTTTTATGGAGCAGTTTATCGCTGCTGGCGTCGATCAGGAAACAGCGGAACAAGACGCCTGCCGGATTGAACACGCCATCAGTGATACATCTTTCCGAAAGCTGAAGGAGAAAGTACAAGGAACCGATTAGCGCACATCGGCTCCGCTCTGCATAATAAGTTATCTGCCCCGTCCGGGGAAAGAAAAAAACCGTTGACTGGGGCAGATAATTTCGTGCGCTATTTTAAGATTTGAACTCAATCGGCGGTTTTGAAGGACAATTTCAGAGCCGCCGTTTCTTTGCGTTTACACAAACCAATGACGACTTGCAGGGACACGGTAGCCGATTGGAGGTTATTTTGCCGTGTCCTTTTCTCTTTTTCGCAGTATCCATGATCTGCACCAGTTAAAAAAAGCGTAACTCCCCCTCCGGGACAGTCTGGTTATGAATGTGAAATCAGACGATACATAAATGAATGTGTAATTTCATGCGTCCGTGTGGCTTCATGCCGCCCGGGCGCTTTTGTGTTCTTATGGGGCTGCTTCGGGTCATGTTGGCCCGAAGTCATTCCCCGGTGCCGCTCCCCGCCGCCTTCGTTTCGGTCACTCGTCAACCAACAACCGAAACGGAGGTCAATATGGCTATTATCAATTTGCGGGACTATTACCCATTCTATACATCGGATTGCTTCATGGAAGTATCGGAAGAAGTTGCAGAAATGTTCAAAGAGTTTGATCGTAAAGAGGCTGCTTATCGGCTGCGTACATACCGCCACAAAGCCTACTATTCCCTTGATCGGGATGACGGGCTGGAGCATGAAGCTGTCTTTGTCGCCTTATCTCCCCATGAACTGTATGAGCGGAAAGTGACCATGCAGGAGCTTCATGCGGCGATTGCCAGTCTGCCGGACAAACAGGCAAAACGGATTTACGCTCATTTCATTCTCGGCATGACCAAACAGGATATTGCCCGGGCAGAGGGCGTCCATGAAAAAGTGGTTCGTGTCGCAATCGAGCGAGGTCTGCGGCACTTAGAAAAAATTTTGAAAAATTCTTTGTAAGGCGTACCGATTTAGGCCGGAAAATGAAATGGCTTATGAGAGGCAAAACACTTCGGGTCACAATGGCCCGAGGTTCAGACAAGCCTCATGCAGATTGAAAATTGAATAAAAAGACACCCGGATACGAAGGGGAACGCGCTGTGTGACAGACCCGCCATGACCTCAGATTTCAGAGAATACAGTCTTTGTAAAACTGAGCGAGCGAACAGGTCCATGCCATAGGTGGGGCAAGGCTGGCTCCACCGGAACAGGCGCAGAACCCGGATACTTGCGTTTAGTCACAGTCCGAGCGTTGAAGCGGCCTTGCAAGCCGTGAGCCGTCGCAGGCAATGAGAACGCCTTGCCATCAGAATGGGGAGAGTTGAAATACTATGGGGCATGAAGCCTATGTCCGTCTGGTGTGTCTGAAATGAAATGAAAACCTATGGGGAGCCCCCAGCAATGCTGTCTGATGATAGGCCAACCGATCCGGCGTGGCTCCCCATCTTTTCAAAAAAGGAGCACTTTATGGGAAATGCGTTTGGAATGATCCCCGGCTTGGAACCGGACGAATGGAGCAATGACGCCTGCCGTGGTTATGTCATTATGGCAATGGAGGACTGCGGATTTTCAAAGAAGGATATACGGCGTGTTGTGGGGCAGCTTTATGAAGTATTCGACCTCAACAGCGTGGAGGACGCCAAAGAAAAGTACCTTTCCAGTCCTTACTGACCTCGGGCCACATTGACCCGAAGTGGAGAAAGCTCAAAGGGCGGCACCTGCTGGGTGCCGTCTTTTGACATTTCCCCACAGGACAAGCGGGAAAGGCTGGCATATACACGCACTTTCGCAAAGGAGGTTTTCAATGACGCAAGCTGTCACTTATGAACGAGAAACAAAGTCTGTCGCATTTCAAGGGAAGATCATTGTGCTGGAAAGCCTCACGCCGGTGCTTCCACCGAAGGAGAAAGAACAGCGCAAAAAAGAAATTGAGCGCTGCCTTTTTGAGGTGTTCAGCAAATATGGGGACAGGTTTCCCTAATCATTCGCAACATTGTTGTCCGGGGCTGCTGATGGTATAATATAGTTGTAAGGTTGGTAGCTCCATTCCAACAAGGAAAGGAGCCCAATATGGAATTTATTAGAGAAGATTGTATTTACGCAAGACAGTCAGTAGACCGCAAGGACAGTATCAGCATTGAAAGTCAAATCGACTTTTGCAAGTATGAATTGAAAGGTGGGAGCTGCCGGGTATTCAAGGACAAAGGCTATTCCGGTAAGAACACGGACAGACCGGAGTTTCAAAAGCTGCTGGGCGAGATCCGCAAGGGAAAGGTCCGGCGGGTTATCGTGTACAAGCTGGACCGTATAAGCCGCTCTATTCTGGACTTTGCAACGATGATGGAGCTGTTTCAAGAGTACGATGTGGAGTTTGTATCCTCCACGGAAAAGTTTGATACTTCGACCCCGATGGGCCGGGCCATGCTGAATATCTGCATTGTATTCGCCCAGCTTGAACGTGAGACAATTCAGAAGCGTGTCACAGACGCCTACTATTCACGGTGCCTGAAAGGCTTTCACATGAGCGGACAGGCACCATACGGTTATCAGTTAGAGCCTACTGTGGTAGAGGGTATCCGCACAAAGAAAATGGTTGCCGACCCCGTAGCCGCCGACCATGTTCGGCTGATGTTTGAAATGTACGCTGAACCGGAAACCTCCTTCGGAGATATTACCCGATACTTCGAGGAACATGACATAAAAATTTATGGCAAATCCATGTTCCGTACATTTCTTTCCCAGCTTTTAAGAAACCCCGTTTACGCACAGGCCGATTTGGAGCTGTACGAATTTTTCAAGAGTCAGGGTGCAGCGATTGTCAATGACGCTTCTGACTTTGCCGGAACAAACGGCTGCTATCTCTATCAGGGGCGGGATGTGAAGGAGGACAAGGACAGGTGCTTAAAAGACCAGATACTTGTTATCGCTCCCCATGAAGCACTCATTTCCTCTAATACATGGCTGAAATGCCGGAAAAAACTTATGGCAAATACCACCTTCCAGCAGGGACGGAAACCGAAGAACACTTGGCTGGCCGGAAAAATCAAATGCGGGCATTGTGGGTATGCTCTGAAAGCCACCCATGTACCAAACAGCACCGGATATTTCCGCTGTACCAAACGGACGGAAAACAAAGGCTGTCCGGGCTGCGGGAAAATCCGCAAAGAAGAATTTGAGCAATTCATTTTCTCGGCCATGCAGGAAAAGTTCAAAGACTTTCAGATACTCCACGGCAGAGAGGAAAAAGTCAATCCGAAACTGACTGCCTATCAAGTGGAGCTGGCACAGGTGGAGGCAGAAATTGAAAAGCTGCTGGATACGCTAACCGGAGCCAATGCGACCTTGCTTGCCTATGCCAACAAAAAAATTGAAGAACTGGACACCCGACGCCAGACCATTTCAAAGGCAATCGCCGAATTGAGCGTTGAAACCATATCGCCCCAGCAGATAAAGAAGTTATCCTATTATCTCGACAACTGGGACAGCATAGATTTTGACGACAAAAGAAAAGCCGCCGATGGTTTGATCTCTACGATCAAGGCCACCAGCGACCGTGTTCAGATAGAGTGGAAAATCTGACATTTCCGCTCTATCGCCCCTCATTTCTATTTTATCTTGTTTGTACCCCTTGTACACCGATGTTTATGCTCTCCTTTATTAAAATTTCAGCTTTGTATGAAAGTTATCTTTTGGCGAAATTCCTTTGCTATTTCAGAGATAGAGGGTATTCATTGGAGTCTTCTAGACGTTGCGTATATCCGGTATCAAAACGATGGAAATACAAAAATACTTCTGTACGAAATACATTTGTATTAAAAAATGGTCAGAAAAGGATTACTTTATATTATCAGCCTGTAATTTTTGATACAGATCAGCGCTCTGTAAATGGTATCGGGTTGTATAGAAATAATTCTATATCTGTGTATGCGGGTAATGAAGATGACTGTAGGCAAGGCGGTCATTACTATGTGCCAGATTTTCTGATTAAAATTGAAGAAAATGGCGATTCCCAATATATGATCGTAGATGCAAAATTTAGTGATTATAGTAGTGTACGACGCTATTATGTAAAAGATTTGGTGTTTAAGTATTTATTTTCAATTAGTCCAATCGAGGAAAATGAATTAGTATGCGGTCTTTGTATTATGTATGGTAAATGCAAGTCTAAGGAACGACTGCAAACAGCATATGATAAGCAAATATTAGGCACTGAAATCTATCCATTTATAGAAATATTCCCCTTAATAGAAGGAATAGATTCTGCAGGACAGTATGAAAAGATGGATCGATTGCTGAAGAAATTACTATAAGATTTAGGCAAAAAAATAAAGCTGCCCGCTCGGGGCAGCTTTATTTCTCTCTCAAAAGAACTGGATCGGCTGACGCAGCGGCGGCTCCATATTATACATATTCGCCATCGTTTGCATCGCAGTCCATTTCTGGTCAGTCAGCACATGAGCATAAGTATCCAGCGTAAATCCAACAGAATAATGTCCCAGCAGGATCGAAAGCGTTTTCGCATCCATTCCCTGTTCCATTGCACGGGTTGCAAAGGTGTGCCGCAGTGCATGAAAGTTGTAGTTCGGCAGATTGGCCGTAGCCAGCATCTTCTGATAATATTCGCGCATGAGGCGCGGCTCGACATAGAGACCGTTCTCCTGCGTAGCAATCAGGCCGCTGTCGAAGTAGGCAGTGCCCAGTGCGGCGGCATCCTGCATCTGCACGGTTCGCCAGTTCTGGAGGTCCATCACCAGATCAGGCAGCATAGGGATACTGCGGATGCTGTTCTGCGATTTAGGTGTTTGCGTAACGATTTCGGTTTTGCTGTCGGCCTCGTCATCATCATAGCGCTGTAAGCGATTGAGCGTCTGGTTGACATGAAGCATATTCGTATAGAAATCAATATCACACCAGCGCAGGCCGACGACCTCACCCAATCGCAAGCCAGTTACCAAGGTCATCCGCACGAATACACCATATCGGAACTGATAGCTTGCCTGTACCAAACGGGCCTGCTGTTCACGGGTCAAAACCTCAATATGCGGTTTGATGAGCGGCGGCAGGCTTACACTGCCGGACGGATTGGAGAGAATCAGTCCCTCTGACTGTGCCTGTGCGAGAGCCTTATGTAAGCACATATTCAGATTGGAAATGGTTTTGGGAGATAAGTTCTCCTGCTCCTGTTTGTAGTTGTAGAATATCTGGAGCGTACGCGGGGTCAACTCTTTCAGCTTGATAGTGCCGAGCGACGGTTTGAAATGCTTGCGGACATAGGTTTCATAGCTCTTATAGGTGGACTGCTTGAGCGTGTGCTGCATATAAGTCGTCAGCCAGTTATCCAGCCACTCGCCTACGGTCGTATTGTTCTGTAAATACCGCGGTGTCTGTACCATAGCGACACTCAAAGCGTGTTGTATATCAACAGCTTCATCAAGTGTATCAGCGTACTTGGAAATACGGGTTGGCTTACCGGTTTCCACATCTCGGCCGGAGATACGGACTTCGTAGCGTCCATTCGGTTTCTGGCGGATACTGCCCTCACCGTTGTGATGCTTTTTCTTAGTCTTCTTATTGTTGTTCATCTGTAATGCCTCCGATGCGGTTTTACTGATGAGTTCGGATCGGGTTAGAATTTGATTTTAAGGTGAAATGGTTCTGTGCTATAATGGAAATCAATAGATGACAGAAACGGTGATACAGTTGGAAAAGACCACAGGCGAATTGATGGATATTCTGCGCAGCAAGCCAGATGCAGCAGCCTTTGTTCAGGAGAACGCTGACGAGTTGCAGAATAAAACCGTACCGGAGCTATTAGCGGACCTGCTGGAACGTAAACAGCTGACAAGGGCGGCAGTAATCCGTGCGGCAGGCTTGGCGCGTACCTATGGCTACCAGCTTTTCGACGGTACTTATACACCGACACGGGACAAGCTGATACAGCTTGCGTTTGGCTTTCAGCTTACGGTAGAGGAAACACAGGCGCTTCTCAAAGCCGCAGGCCATGCTGTGCTGTACCCGCGAAACGCGCGTGATGTGGTCATTATAGAGTGTCTGTACCAGCGATGCGGCATCATTGCGTGCAATACCAAATTGGAGGCACAGAACCAGCCGCTGTTAGAGTAATTTAGGGAAAAGGAGAGTGCTTTATGAATACTAAGGATGTAATTAATCAGAAAATTGCGGATCTTGATAAATTGATTGAAAATCTGCGGCATCAAATAGATGATGCAGAGAAACAGCAAATTGAGCTGTATCAGCAATTAAATAATATTCAACGGCAGGAGATTGCTGATTCGTGTGTTTCTTGCATTTATGAGGTGAATACAGATAATTCTATGTATGCATTTTTAGATGCAAGGACCAAAACTACACCGATTATGGATAAGTTCTATTATTCTAAAAAGAAGTTTTTAGTATTTAGAAAATTTGGTATTACATCTAATTGGAAGAGTTTATCGCTGGTTGTCATGAGAAGTCCTTATCAGGTAATAAAGACGAAAGATATTCTTACCATGACAGGTTTAAAGAAGCTCTCCGGAGCATATATCTCCAGTACTTATTTACGACCCCCTTCTTTTGCTGCCGAACTATTCAAGGAATTATCTCGTATTCCGGAAGGGAAGATTAAAGAGGGGGCAAGGATACCCTTCACAATGCCTTGTCACTTAGGCGGTCAGACTTTTATGAACCAAACGGGATATGGTTCTGAATATGAAGGAGATATGTTGGTTCATGAAGGTACATTATATGGTGAAGTCACAGATTTTCAGATTATTGGCGTTATTGTGGAAGAGCGTTAATGCGGATGATTGCTACTTTAGATTCCGATACAACGTTGCCTTCTTCACCCCGGTCAGCTCCTCAATCTCCCGAACGGTATACTGTTTGGTATGATAGAGCTTCACAGCCTGCTTGACTTTTTGTGCATTGGTGCGCGGTCTGCCGCCGATATGGCCGCGCGCTCTGGCGGCATCCAAACCCTCTTTGGTGCGCTCTGCAATCACATCACGCTCGAACTGCGCGACGGCACTCATCAGCGTAAACAGCAGCTTGCCTGCCGGTGTGGAGGTGTCGATCTGCTCTTTCAGGCTGACCAGATGCACACCGCGTTCGCGGAACAGTTCCACCAGCTCAATCAGGTCTTTCGTGCTGCGGCCCAAGCGGGACAGGCTCTCAATCACCACCGTGTCGCCCTCCATCATACGGTCGAGCAGTTTGTTCAGCTCCGGACGATCGCGTTTGGTGCCCGTCATTTTCTCATTGAAAATGTAGTCCACGCCGTACTGCGACAGCATATCAAGCTGCCGCGCAAGGTTCTGCTGTTCGGTGCTGACACGGGCATAGCCGAATTTATAGTGCTTCATATCGTCCTCCTGTTGCAAAAATCTTCGTTTATGAAACAAAAAAATTTGCCCTCGGAATGTGGTATTCCGAGGGCAGTTTTCGTTTCAAAACTCGTTTCAAAATCAATGTGCCGAAAGTCAGGCGTTTTTGAAACTATACATCATCGGTCAGATCGAGCAGTTCGTCCAATGCTTCCAGCACTTCGCCAAGTACCCAAATCACGCTGAATAATCCCATGTTGTTCGCCCTCCTCTCTTAGTATGCGTATAACAGCTCTCCGGTCATTTCGTGCAGCAGAGTAGGATCGTAGAGCATTTCTTCAATCTCTTCCTCGGAGCAGCCGTAGTCGAGCAGAGCCTGCACTTCATCCGCCGTTATGCCGAACGCCTTTGCCACGCTGAACAGATCATCGTAGTTCGCAGTCGTGTCCTCATAGTAATCGCGGTAATATGGATAGCGTCGCCACCAATGCTCATAGCTGGTTTTCGGCATAAAGCTGCCGGTAGTGATATGTCCCGCTCGGTCGATCTTCAAAATCTCGCCCTCCTTTGGCTCCAGAATGTCAGAGGGTGTGTTCAGCTTTAACTTCTTGATGGTCTTGCACAGGATTTCCTGTGTGGAAGCGTAGAGCAGGTAGCCGTCGTAAAACATGATGCACAGCGGGTTATCTCCAACTACAAACCAGATAGCATCGTCCTTATCCAGTACTGTAAATACAAAAGAACCCTCGACCTTTTCAGCCATGAATTGCAGGCTGTTAAAGTCGAGGGTTTTGTTTTTCTCTAAAAGCTGAACGGCAACGTAGCTGTCTGTTTCTACGCTCGTTTGCGGAAGATTTTCCATCACGCGGAGTTCCTTATCGTTCCAGAGAACGCCGTTGTGGGCGAGGGCAAAAGTACCGCCGTCAACATGACCAAGGAACGGGTGGTTATTCTGGTTAAACTGTGCATTACCCTGTGTGGTCATGCGGGTATGGCCCATAATGGTATTCACGCCGTTCGGAATATGAATCTTCATCTTCCGAGCGGGAATCGGACGTTTGTAGATACGCAGGCGGTCGTTGAAGTTATAGGCGATGCCGGTTGCATCCGTGCCGCGCACCTGACACTCTCTGGCGAGGGTATTCAGAATTTTGTTCTTTGTGTGAGTGCTCAGGCACTCCGTAAAGTCGATTAAGCCAAACAGACTGCACATACTCATTCCTCCTCGCTTGCGGTGACAGGTTCGTTGACATACAGGCGGCGTTCCTTAAGATACTGGATAAGCTCCGGCTCCTTGATTTCGTCGAGGAAGTCAAACCAGCTCATGTCCTGCACCTGATAATCGGACAAAGAAACAGCCACCTCGACCAGATGATTTACCATCTGCAAGGTGGCTTTCAGTGTGTTTAACTTCAAGGTTCCGCGGAACATACGGATTTCTACGGTGTCAGAGTTCGTAAGGTTGACCGCCGTGTAACGACCAGCACAAGAATTTTTCGCGTGGCTCATCTGCTCGGACGGCGTAAGACGGATACCATACCGTGCCGCCCAGCGATTCATCTGCGACTGCGTGCGGCGGCTGAACCGCAGAAGCTCGGCCCAGAACTTTTCCACGAAGTAGAGCAGACGGGCAATCGCGGCCTCCTGCTGTTCGTAAGTACGGCCAAAGGCCAGGCGAGAGATGTGAACGTGCAGGCCGCAGGTGCCGGCGGCATGGCTGAGATACCCCATGCGCTGTGCTTTACAGAGTACCTGCTCCCACGGCATTTCGTTCAGGTGGTATTCCAGCGTCATGGGATGTGTAACAAGTTCAAGACCCTCATCCAGACTGCCATCGGTTTTGATGTACAAGTTTTCGGCGTTTGCGTTGGCAATGTCGAGCAACTTCTGTGCGTTGCTGTTCACCGTGCCGCCCTCATCAATCTCCAGCTCTACGCCAAAATGCCGCAGGCCCTTGCCGTGGAACACAAGGTCGGGCGTATAGTTGTAGTCGTGAATCGCGCCCTCGTGCTCGTCCCAGCAGTCCGAGCAATAGGAAGATCGTCGTCATCAAAGTATGCATCGTAGCTGCGCAGGATGCAGCCGCAGTCGTGGCAGCGGACATAGTGCTCGTCAAAGCAGCCCTCGCAGAGCGTGTGATGATCGTCCTCAACGGCGCTTTCCTGATAGATGCGATCGCCGCAGCGGTCACAGGTTACTGTCAAACGATCTACACAGTCCTCACAGAGCCAGTCGCCCTCTACCTCAAACATTTTGCTGATCGGGTGCTCTGCACCGCAGTTGTCGCAAATTCGAGTATCTTTCATTTTGGTTTCCTCCATTCAGTATTTGTTGGGTTGTTGATACTTCATGGAGATAATATATAATTGAAAATACGCTTATTTACAGAAATAGTACAAATCCCCCATTTATGCACACATAAATGGGGGAAATCTTCTGTGTTCCGCGTTCCGCGTTCTGACGGTATACTTTTTACACTTATACTTATTATTACTATTATTCTTAATATACACTGTGGAAAAAGTATCTATGCGGAACGCAGAACGCGGAACAGACCATTTCTTTTAACAGTTAATCGCTCCACTCCTTGTATTGATAATTTCTCATCATAATCGTTTGAAACTGCGCTCTGCTATTGGAATCTGATGCCACTTCATACAGAACCTTAAACAATCCTTCATTTTCTTTTGCTAACTTATAAAAAGCATATCCTATACGCTTTTCAATTTCAGGATTTTCCTTATGCAATGTATATTTCTTTGTCAAACTTTTTCGCAATTCATCTTCTTTACGTTGATCCTTCTCTCTGTTTTTCACATATTGCTTTTGTAATTCCCAGAGATCCATAAAATTTTTCTGTTCTTCAGGAGTTGCATATGCTAAACGATAAAAAACGTCTGCATATATAGATTCTGATTGCTGACCTTTTGACTTTTGCCATGTCATTTCATTTTGTTCTTCAACAAAATTCTCAACAAACTTTTCCTGCGCTTGCAACGATGGCCGCAATTCATCTTCAAACGAAATAGCCTTTATCAGCTTTTCTTCTGTCTGTTTCTCAGGGTAAACGCTATTATGAGCCTTCTCTCTTGTAATCCAACGAAAATCTTCCACACCTGCAAAATATTCCGGACATACATCAAAAATCTTTGCAAGATAATGGCACCATTCCCTACTGTTGCATTTTCCCTGCTCAATTTCCTGCAAATAGGACACCGATATATCTTCACCTATCATATCCATAACCTTTTTTCTCACCTGCTCATGTGAAAGGCGACGTTTTGTTCGCTCCTCATGATACCGCTTGCCAAAGAGCACCGGATCAACTTCCCATCGTATAGGTGTTTGTCTTGCTATGTTGCGCGGCTTGTGCGCTATACAACACTGTACCCATTCTATTTGCACTTTATTTTCATTAGACATACTATTTTTCTCCTTCCTGTTAATGATTTTTTCGTTTTTATCCATAAACTTATATGAATTTCTATTCTCTTATTTTATGGTCTGCAAATTTCATTACAACTAAATCTTCTTTTGATAGCTAATTCCGTGCTAACCCTCAATGTTCTCTTTTCACAAACACCTCTAATTGTTGCTGATTTCGTAGATTTTGTATTTCTTACTACTTAGTGTATTATGTCATCGAGGCCTCACAAGTACAAAAACAAGGAGGTATTCCTACGACATCAAACAATTACCCACTGGACAAAAACGGATACGCTATTCCCATCCTCTTTGATGCGATCAACTTCGAAAACCATGAAGCAGTACCCACTGATTCACCGACAGCATCGCCAGAAGATGTGATGAACAATGTCCTGTCTGCATTTTGTTCCAATTCCTCTGATATTACTATATCACAACAGGGGTGTGCCAACAATACGAACAATCCTGAAAAGGCTATATCCGTTCCCGCTCTGGCACCAGTTTCCTGTGCACCTGCACAGCAGGCAGCAGTTTCGATTCCACAGAATCAGCCTGCGCCAACGGAAACAGCCGTTTGTCCACCCGTAATAGAGCGTCCCAAAGCGGCCAATGCCGCGACTATCGCCAACCACATTGCCGCAACTGGAAAAATCCGCATCTACCAAGAGCACATTTACTGGTATGCGAACGGCTGGTATCACCTATTGCAGATTGGTGAGCTACGCCGCCTAATGCGCGCGCTCTGTGCTGATGACATCGAAAAACACAGCAGCAAGCGGGTTTTCGAGGACATCGAAGTCTTCCTGCTCAGCAATTCCAAGCTGCTTGCTGAACCACCAGGCAACCATTCGCTGCTCTGCATCCAGAACGGTATCTATGATATGACAACGAACACCATATCGCCGCATACTCCTGCCTACTTTTTCACGCATTGTCTGAATGTATCGCTGCCTACTCTGTGCCATGGTACGCCGCACTTTGACAATTTCATAGGTTTTATCACCGGAAATGATTACGCTCTGCAAATGCGTATCTGGCAAATGCTCGGCTATATTTTTGCCTGTGATACCGATGGTAAGGTATTCTTCCTGCTGCAAGGTGTCAGCAACAGCGGCAAAAGCGTGCTGCTTGAGCTGCTGCGCTCTATGTTCAATCCCGAAGCTGTGAGCACACTTGATCTTTACCGTCTTGGCGATCGTTTTTCCGGTGCAGCCCTGATTGAAAAGAAGCTCAATATCTGCGGTGATCTTCCTAATCGTACGCTCTCGGCACAGGCCGTTGCAACGCTTAAACAGATCACAGGACGCGATCTTATGACAGTGGAGGAAAAGTATAAGCCGCTTGCAACCATGGCACCAGCGATCAATCTCGTGTTCGCATCGAACTTTCCGATTCGGATGGCCGAAGAAGATACGGCGCTGTTATCCCGCATGGTGGTGATACCTTTTCGGTTCTCTATCCCTACGGAACAGCAGGATCATCTACTCACGCAGAAAATCCTCGCCGAGCGGGACGGCATCTTTCTCCGCGCAATCCACGCATATCACCGTCTGCTTGCGGACAAGTACATCTTTGCAGGACAGGCCCTCGTCGATCAACTGTTATCCCAGTCCTATGCATCGCCTATGTCCGAAAACCAGAATATCGCTGCATTTTTGAATGATTGCTGTATCCTGACCGACGATAACAGCTTTACCTCTACGCAAGACCTGCACGAAGCCTGCACCGCCTATTGCGTGGGACACGACTTGCCGATCATAACCGATCGGACACGCTTTTCGCGCATACTGCGCAGCCAGCTTGCGAATAAAGTCGAGCCGAAAAAAATACGGATCGGTGACAAGACCCACAATGGGTACATCGGAATTAAACTATCGAACCAATAAGGAGAAACAAATTATGGGTAAGCATAAAAATAACTACAAAAGCAAAAATGGCCGCTACTATGTTCTCAAGGGCAGCAATGCCGTTATGATCGCCTACAACTGGGATCAGGCAAACGAATGTTTCCGGAAGTACATCTGCTCTCCTAAACGTCAAATCTCACACTGCTCTTACTTAGACGCACAGCACGATGCGCTGAACCACCTAAGAGAGATTGCACCCGGTCTTCCTATTCCACTCGAACTGCCGCTTGGCCGTATTATCACGGTCCGGTCGCTCATGCAGCAGTACTTAGGCAATACGGAGGTCTGATTCTATGACAGCACAAGTAAAATGTATCACCTTATCCGCCCGTGATCTGGCTGAACTGCTCGGCATAAGCCGTAGCGCTGCCTATGCACTCTTTCACCGCGAGGATTTCCCAACACTCAAAATAGGCCGCCGCCTGCTTGTAACGCACGATGCGCTGATGCAATGGCTCCAAGAGGATGCCGCCAAGAAAAGCGCCTGAATATGCAGCAGAGGGCAAGGTCTAAAACCTTACCCTCTGCTTATCTCACGCACAGCATTTATCCCCAGCTTGTGCAAAACTTGCATACCTATGCTATACTATTTACATACAATCGAACTGTATGTGCCGGAAAGGAGTATTCTTTTACTTATGGCACGAAAAAATAAAAAGCGTGAAGCCGGAAGCAGCTCTATTACCAAGCGGAAAGACGGCCGTTGGCAGGGTCAGTATGTGTCCGACTATGATCCGAAAACCGGCAAGCTGCGTCGTCATACCATTTACGGCAAAACGCAGAAAGAGGTCGCAGAGAAACTGCGTGCTGCAACCTCCAGTATTGACAACGGCACCTTTCAGGAACCGCGTAAAATCACGGTAGCCGAATATGCCGCAGAATACATGACAACTCACGTTGCCACGCTGACCGATTCCACACAGCGCAGTTACGAGAAAAATCTTCGGCTGCATATTCTTCCCGCACTGGGTACTCGCCGTTTGACCGACCTCACCCACCGCGAGGTACAGCGCTTTGCTTCGTCTTTAGGCGCAGGCGGTAAAGGGCTTGCCCCCAAGACTGTACACACCGTATTCGGCACGCTGCACGCCCTGTTGACCGCCGCACAGCGCGATGAGATCTTACAGCGCAATATTGCTGACTTCTGCTCTCTGCCGCGTGTAACGCAAACCCGCGCCAAAGCGATCACCTCTGCCGAGCTGAATCAGTTTCTCGATCTGATCCGCAAGGACGAATTCTATTATCTGTTCTTCCTCGATATTTTCTCCGGTATGCGCCAGTCCGAAATTCTCGGCTTGCGCTGGGCTGATATTGACTGGAAGCAGAACAGCCTTGTCGTACGTCAGCAGCTCCAGCAGAAATGCAAGAAGGGCGATTACAGCTATACGCTCATTCCTCCGAAAGAGAACAAGCAGCGGCGCATTGTTCTGGCTGACACCGCCATGCTTACCTTGCAGAAGCAGCACACCAAGCAGCAGCGTCAGCGTTTAGCCGCCGGACCGCTGTGGAACAATTCGTTTGATCTGGTTTTCACCAATGAATTTGGCCGCGCACTCAACCACCAGACCGTGTACAAGCACCTCAAGCGTCTGCTGCGTTCCTGCGGTATGGGGGATTATACGTTTCATTCTCTGCGCCACTCATTCGCTACGATTTCGCTGGAAAACGGCGATGATATTAAGACCGTACAGACGAATTTAGGCCACAGCACGGCTTCGTTTACGCTGAAAACCTACGCTCATGTCAGTGACCAAATGCAGCGCAGCAGTGCCGCCCGTATGGAGAAGCTGATCTTCAGTCTGGGAGCCGTAAATTAGCCCGTTGCTGTCACGATTGCTGTCAAGAAAAATTAAGTCGTTCTAAAAGTTATCGTTTTCTATCTATAAACGCAGAAAAGCTGCACTTTTCACAATAAAAAGTGCAGCTTTCATGGCGGAGACAGAGAGATTTGAACTCTCGCGCCGATTTCTCGACCTACTCCCTTAGCAGGGGAGCCCCTTCACCAGCTTGGGTATGTCTCCATGTCAAGGTGTTAAGTTGTGCGCGGAGTTATTCTCGATCGAACCCTCCGCGCGCAATCTCGTGATTGGCGGAACGGGTGGGATTCGAACCCACGCGCCCTTTCGGACAAACGGTTTTCAAGACCGCCTCGTTATGACCACTTCGATACCGTTCCGTATCTTGCCCGATAAGCAAGATATATTTTACACCAGATCCTCGTGTTTGTCAACACATATGTGAACATTTGTTCTCACTTTTTTCTTATCACAATTTCATGCAGAGATGCGACGCTCGCCGCGGGAGCAAAAAGGGTAGACACCTGCGGTTCTACCCTCTTTGAATACCCGTTTCCCTTGGCAGCCTACCTTGGGTGCAGATGGTAGACTGCGTAAGCAGGAAAAGGAGTACGGCAGAGGATTTTTTCTTCCGCGTTGTATCCGCATATTCGCATTTCGCTTACCGTACTGCTACACAGGTCGGCTACTCTACGCAGGCGCGGCACAAGGTGAATTGCCCGAAGGGCAAGAGAAGGTACTCTGAAGTATGACAGTACCGCGCAACTCGTTGGTTTGTGCAGATTATCCATTTCCTGCGGGTATAATCACTGCTCGGTGTTAAATCTCTCCACTCTTAACTCATATTTCCAACAAAAAACAGCCGAACCACAAGGGTTCGTCTGTTTTTGTGCCTTATTTCAGCTTTTCTTCCCATTCTTTTACCTTAAAACCCGGAAGAGCAAAGTCCTCGCCGATGAGCAGCGGGCGCTTGACCAGCATGCCATCGGTCGCGAGCAGCGCATACTGCTCGTCCTCGGTCATAGCCGGCAGCTTGTCCTTGAGCCCCAGCGCCTTATACTGCAGGCCGCTCGTGTTAAAGAACCGCTTAAGCGGCAGACCGCTCTTTTCGTGCCACGCACGCAGCTCCTGCTCGGTCGGATTGTCCTGCTTGATATCACGCTCGTCAAACGCCACGCCGCGCTCCTGCAGCCACGCCTTCGCCTTCTGGCAGGTCGAGCATTTGGGATAGCATACAAACAGCATTTCGGTGTCCTCCTCTGTTAATTCTCAGCTGCCGTCTGTGCCACGTTCGAACGGCACAGGCAGAACAGCTCAGCAGCCAGCATAACGCACGCTGCTGCAGCCAGAATGCCGCGCAGCACCATTTTGATCGACCACATGGACGGAATGCCCATCAGCATAGCCAGACCGTAGCCGCCGATATCCGACACCGACATGGTGACCGCCACTGCGGTAAAGAACGCCAGCATAGCCGGAGCCGGCTTGCCAAACAGCAGACGCGCCAGCTCATAAAACGCCAGCACAATCATCACATCCGCTACCAGTCCAAAGCCAAACGACGCCAGCTTCGGATCGGTGCAGGTCATGCGGTAGTTGACCAGCAGATGCAGGCAGCTCCAGAACAGCGGTACGAGCGTCATTGCGGCGCTCTTTTCCGTCATCTGTACGCCCTGTGCCTTAGCCAGACTGATCATGCAGCCACCGGTCAGCACGCCCATGATTGCGTAGACGATCTCCAGAACGCGCGCCCATGCAGCCGCGTCCTGCTCTACCGTGGTGATGGTCAGATACAGGTAACCCAGACTGCCCGCCGCTACAATCAGTCCCGCAACGACAGCCGCCATGCGGAACAGCGCCTCTTTCGTGCCGAGCAGCTGCTCAAACGGTACCTTATTGCGCGTCTTAAGCGGCAGCGCCAGCACAGCATATACGATTGCACTGATAGCGAACAGCGCGATCACGAACCAGATCCATTTATCGCCTGCCGTCGGCAAGCCGGTGCTTACGTCAAAACCGTTCAGCAGGTGCAGCGCGCGCAGCGCAATCCCCGGAACGCACAGCACGACCGCCAGAATCGGCAGAAGCTTCGTTGCTTTCATGTTGTTTCCTCCATTAAGAGATAGTATTAAACGCTACTATTATAGCATACTTGCCGCAAGGCTTCAATACAGCGAATAATTGATATTTGCATATAAAAACAACCGCCTGTTCAAAACAGACGGTTGTTTCGCGCATTGCGCGTGTTCAATAGAATTTGCCGTGCAAATTCCAAAAATCCGGGAGCATGTGCCGGCGGAACCGTGGTTCTGCGACAGCAATCAGTGCTGGCTTACCTTGGGCATCTGCACCTTTTCCTGTGCATTGAACTCCGTGTTTGCCGGAGTCTGCTTGCTCATGCCGAGCTTGAGCAGAATCGGCGTTACCAGCGTAGTAACGATAACGACCAGTACGATCGGCGGGAACATGTGCGGGTCAATCAGACCGGCCTGCTCGCCCTTCTGTGCTACGATCAGCGCAACCTCACCGCGGGATACCATGCCCAGACCGATGGAGAATGCATCATAGGTCTGGAAGCCCATGACGCGGGCACCGAGACCACAGCCGATGATCTTGGTCAGGATTGCAACGATGGTCAGTACCACTGCGAAGATCGCCATGGTGCTGGTCAGACCTTCCAGGTTGGTCTTAATACCGATGGAAGCGAAGAACAGCGGAGAGAACAGCATGTAGCCGAGCACGTTGGTCTTGCTTGCAACGTAGTCACGCGCAGAGGACAGACGGCACATTACGATGCCTGCGAAGTATGCACCGGTGATATCTGCAATACCGAAGTAACGCTCTGCAACATAGCTCATCAGGAATGCGAATGCTACCGCATAGATTGCAATACGGCGATGATGATGCCACTTCTCCTCCATCTTGAGGAATACGCGGTACATAACGAGACCAACAACCAGTACGAAACCGAAGAACGCAACGATGCGGCCGAGTACCAGAATCGGCTTTACCGACGGGTCAGTCAGTGCGGTCAGAATGGTCAGCACCACGATACCGAGGATATCGTCGATTACAGCCGCGCCGAGGATTGCTGTACCGACTTTACTTTTCAGCTTGCCCATCTCACGCAGGGTCTCGACGGTGATCGAAACCGAGGTAGCCGTCAGAACGACACCAATGAAAGCAGCCTTCAGCATGTTCATCGGGTCGGTCGGATCATTGTCAAATGCCAGATAGCATGCAACACCACCGACCAGCGGCACGATAACACCGATCAGCGCGATAATGAAGGACGCAAAACCGGTGGTTTTCAGCTCGTCCAGATCGGTATCCATACCTGCGTTGAACATCAGGATGATTACGCCAATCTCAGCGGCCTTTACCAGAAAATCGGTCTCGCCTACCCAGCCGAGGCAGCTCGGGCCGACCAGCACACCGGCAATCAGTGCACCGACAACCTGCGGCATATGCACGCGCTCCGAAGTAAGGCCGAATACCTTTGTGAACAACATGATGATCGCAATCGTCAACAGAAAGTCATATGACATTGTTCCCACCCTTTCTTAATGTGATAACCTTTTGCATAGAATATTATACTCTTTTTCGCGCAAAGAACCAGCTAAGATTTCAATTTTTGCTCCGTGATTTTGAACGAAATTACCAAACAGCGCATTCAATCTCTGTGCACTCTGCCAGTTTCGTTATTTTCTGACATTATCCAGCAAATCCTTCCGAAATCGCCTGTTCCTCCTCATCAGCCGCGTGCGTGCGCGCGCCCATGCGGCTGCGGAATACGGCGCGGCAGAACGGACCGACCACGAAAATCCGCAGCGGATACGCCAGCAGAAAGCCTAACTCGTCTAACTTGGATTGTTTTTTCTGCCCCGTCTATGCCGCAAGGCAAAAAAAGAACGCCTTGCGAGCATAAGCTTGCAAGGCATTGAAATTCCAGTTTTTTCTATTATATTGTGTGGAAATTTCAAGTGTTTTTTTCTTCGCCTATTCCTATTATATATAGTCGCCGCTTGAGAAGCGAACGAAATGTGCGCTGACGCCGCTCGGGCGCACAAGAGGGTAGACACCTGCGGTTTCCACCCGCTTGTGCATCTCCCCTTTCCCTTAGAGGGTCTGGCGCAGACCAGAGACCGGCGACCGCTCCGAAATGGGGGAACGGCAGTTGGGTTACCGTTGCGTGTCTTTCGTGAAATATTCGCAGTTCACAGATAGATTACTGCTACACAGGTGGTTTACTCTACGCAGGCGCGGCATGACCGTGCCGCGCAATTCGTAAGCGCGTTATGATAGACAGCACCTACGAGGATAAATTGTACCAAACGTCTAAATTCGTAGATGCCGTGCGGTACAACGTGCCAAGGATTTGCGCGGCACTGTCATGCCGCGCCTTGCGTTGATTAACCCGCATGTGTAGCAGAACGGTATCTGACCCTGCGAACAGGTTGCTCAAGAGGACGGACTCCGAAGGTAGTTCGTCCGTAGCAGAGGAAAAATCCTCTGCCGTCCCCCTATTTCGCAGCGGTCACATGTTGGCAATCTGCGCCGGACTATCAAGCAAGGGAAAGGCAGGAGTTCAAAGAGGAAGGAAAACCGCAGGTTGTCCTTCCTTTTTGCCCCCGCCGCGGGCGCGGCAACGCTCCCGCCGTCCGCAGACGGCGAATCCCCCGCTGAGGTTCAGCGAAAAACTCCCCGCCCGTTAGGGGCGAACCCGCTAACGCAGTTCGTGTGCCCTGGTCAGCCGGTGCAGAAAAAGGAGCCGCCCCGTCAGGGCGAACACGCTGACGCAGTTCGCGCACCCCGCTCGGCCGGTGCTGAAAAAACTGCCGCCCGGACAGGGTGAACCGCCTGCGCGGTTCAGGTGCCCCAATCGCCCGGTGCAGCGAAAAAGAGTGCCGCACACGGACATCTGTCCACCTGTGAAAACCAAATATTTTTACGCTTTACACTATAAAAGCGATGTGCTATAATACAGGGTATAAGAGCGAAAAAACGAATGTAGGGAGGGATAGACCATGAATCGAAAGTTGAAGGACGAGGATATGGACATTCTGTTTCGCGGTATTCTCAAGCTGCAGACGGTCGAGGATTGCTACGACTTTTTTGAAGATCTGTGCACGATTGCCGAGCTGCGTGCCATGGTGCAGCGCTTTCAGGTGGCGCGCATGCTGGATGAGGGCCGCATTTACAGTGACATCGTACAGGAGACCGGCGCGTCCACCGCGACGATCAGCCGCGTGAACAAGTGCCTTGTGTACGGCTCGGACGGCTACCGCAAGATGCTCGACCGGCTCAAAGAGGACGAAACAGCAGAGGAGAGCCATGAATAGTTACGAGACTCTGTCGGAATACTATGACCGCTTCACGGATGACGTGGGCTACGAGGAATGGGCAGACTTTTTCGAGCGCCTGTTTGAGCGGGAGGGCGTAAAGCCGTCGCTGGTGCTCGATCTGGCGTGCGGAACCGGCAGTCTGACGCGCATTCTGGCGCAGCGCGGCTATGATATGATCGGCGCGGACGCATCGCCGGAAATGCTCATGCAGGCGCTGCAGAACACGCTGGACTGCGAGCCGCGTCCGCTGCTGCTCAATCAGCGTATGGAAGAGCTGGATCTGTACGGCGCGGTAGACGCGTGCCTGTGCTGTCTGGACAGCGTAAACTACGTCACTGAGCCGGAAGCACTGCAGACCGCCTTTGAGCGCGTACACACGTTCCTCAATCCGGACGGCCTGTTTGTATTCGACATCAACACACCCGAGAAATTCGCCCGCATTGACGGCGAAAGCTATGTCCGCGAGGACGACGGCGTGTTCTGCGTATGGCAGGCGGCGGTCGAGGACGGCCTGTGCGCCTACCAGTTCGATATTTTCGAGCAGGACGGCGAGGTATGGCACCGTGCGCAGGAAACGCACGAGGAGCGCATCTACGAGCCTGCACAGCTGACCGCCATGCTGGAGCAGGCCGGCTTTACCGAGATTAAAACCTATGGCGACCAGTCCTTTGCGCCCGTACAGGGCGGCGAGGACCGCATTTACTTTACAGCACGAAAGAGAGATTAACTTATGAGCGATACGTTACTTCGCGCGATCGCCCGTGACGCGGGCATCCAGATTTGTGCAGCCAGCACGACCGAGCTGGTCGAGCGTGCACACGCAATCCACAGCACCACGCCGCTGGCTACCGCAGCCCTCGGACGAACGCTGACCGCGACTGCCATCATGGGCAGCCAGCTCAAGGTCGAGGACGGCTCCGTGACCGTGCAGATCAAGGGCAACGGCCCGCTCGGCGCGATCGTCTGCGTCGGTGATTCGGATGGCTATGTGCGCGGCTATCTGCAGGACCCGACTGTCGATCTGCCGCTGCGTGCGGACGGCAAGCTGAATGTAGGCGGCGGTGTCGGCCGCGGCTATCTGATGGTGATTAAGGATATTGGCCTGAAGGACCCGATCACGGGCACGGTTGCGCTCGTCAACGGCGAGATTGCCGAGGACCTGACCCGCTATTTCGCGGAGAGCGAGCAGATTCCGTCTGCGTGCGCGCTCGGCGTGCTCGTGGATACCGATTGCTCGGTCAAGTGCGCCGGCGGCTGGCTCGTGCAGCTTATGCCGGGCGTGAAGGATTCCGACATTGACAAGCTGGAGGCCAATCTGACAAAGCTGGAGAGCATGACTGCTATGCTCGATAAGGGCATGAGCCTCGAGGACATCATCCGCGCGGTGCTCGATGGCTTTGAGGTAGATTTTCTGCAGACCAGTGAAATCGGCTACCGCTGTGCGTGCAGCCGTGAAAAAGTAGAGCGCGCCCTGATCAGCATGGGAAAAACCGAACTTTGCAAGATGGCAGAAGAACAGGAAAATAGTGAGGTAACCTGTCAGTTTTGCGATAAAATCTATCGTTTCAGCCGCGCAGAGTTGCAGGAACTTTTAACACACGCAACGGAATAAAAAGAAAATAAAAAAACTTTGAAAAAAGTGTTGACATTTGGGCACAGGTTCTGTATAATAAACATCGTCGCTGAGAGATACAAACGAAAACGAAACAGCGACGACGGCCTGGCCCGGTAGCTCAGTTGGTTAGAGCGCTAGCCTGTCACGCTAGAGGCCGTGGGTTCAAGTCCCATCCGGGTCGCCAAAAAACGGTACCGTAATCGTGCCGTTTTTTCTTTCGCTGCTATAGCTCAGTCGGTAGAGTGCATCCTTGGTAAGGATGAGGTCACCAGTTCAAATCTGGTTAGCAGCTCCATAAAAACGCCTGATCATTTGATCAGGCGTTTTTCTTTTACTGCAAAACGCGATCTTTGTCGAGAAATGACGATAGAAAACTATTTTCACCTCTTGCCAGTCGATTTTTGAAATGATAGAATATCCGTAGGGAGATGTCGATATGTCTCTGTATAAATTTTATCGAGCGATAGATGGAGATTTTGAAGCAGCCTGCCGTCGCTTTTATAACGAGAATATGCTGCAGAAATTCCTGATCCGATTTTTGGACGAGCCCTGCTGCGTGGAATTGAACGATGCCTTGGGTCGGCACGATCGCGATGCGGCAATCAAAGCGGTACACACGCTGACCGGACAGGCACGCAGCTTTGGCTTTATACGGCTGGAAAAGAAGAGCGCAGCACTGTTGCAAGCGCTGCGCGGCAATCGGGATGAGGAAATCACGGAACTGCGATACGAAGTCACGGCCGAATACATCGGCATTGTGCAGGCAATTCGCTCTCTGGCCTCTGAACTGGGCATTTTTATGTAATCTGCGTGTTAAACGCCCAATGTGTCCTCAATCACATCAATCAAATGGATGGGCGACACCTGAAGCGTATTCAGGCGTTCTGTAAAGGCGCGTGCTTCCGGCTCACCGATGAACACATCGGGGACGAAGCAGGTTTGTCCGTGCTGCGGATCGTGAGCACTGATACCGAAAGATATATAAGCTCCGGTCTCAGGCGAATAGTGATTTTTTTTGATTACTTTGTAGACAAACATGATGCTTCCTCCGTCGATATTTGCTGATGTTCCCACTTCATTTGGGAACATGTTTATTTTATCAGAAGAATCACGCGGTTTTTGCTATTCTGTGAAATTGGAACAGAATCTTGTGAAATCGGCAGAATGTGTTAAGAAACCGCTAAGAAATTCGACAAAAACTGACGAGAAAGGACTGTCAATAACCATGTTGCGGGTCGCAATTTGTGATGATTCGGCGTTAGAACGAGATATCCTTGCGGATTTTCTCAGTCATTACTGCAATTCACATGCGATTGACTATTCCTACAAAATGTACGACAGCGGTGAACCGCTTTATTATGAGCTTGGGGACGGCGGATGGTTTGATATTATTCTGTTGGATATTCTGATGGACCCGCCGCTCGGCATTGACGTAGCGCGCCGTCTGCGTGAGATTGGCTACAAGGGCACGATCGTATTTTGTACCGCTGCGCTGGATTTTGCACCGGACAGCTTTGAAGTCGGTGCATCCGGTTATCTGCTCAAGCCATATACCCCGAAGACGTTCGAGCGAACCATGCACCGTGTATTGTCCGATATCGTCGAGAATACATACGCGATCAAGAATCGTTTGCAGGTGCTACACATTCCGCGCGAAGAGATTATGTATGTGGAAAGCCATAACTCGCAGTGCATTCTGCATCAGGCGGGCGAAAAGACATACACAATATATAAAAAACTCAGCGAGATTGAGCAGGAACTGACGGCTCCGTGTTTTCTGCGGTGCCACCAGAGCTTCCTTGTGAATATGAACTACGTCAAAGCTGTGGATAAGGACTTTATCCTTACAAACGACGATGTGGTGCTCATTCGCAAGAAAAATCTGAAGGAATTGCGGCAAGTCTATTTTGATTACTGCAAACAGATTCATAATAGATATTGAGGATAATCTGTATTAGGCAAAGTTAAAACACGGATTATTTGAAAAACGAAAAGCGTCCCATTGGGACGCTTTTCGTTTTTGTGGAAGGAGAAAGAAAACTTCATTTTCCATTCTCAATTCTCCATTTTCAATTATCCCAAAGCTGTATCCAGCACCATCATCACCAGAAAACCCGCCATCACACCAAGCGTGCCCGGATGTGAATGCTCACCGAGATGTGCCTCGGGAATCAGCTCCTCGACCACAACGTACAGCATCGCGCCTGCCGCAGCGGACAGCAGCCACGGCATGAACGGTGTCAGCGCGGATGCGCACAGCACGACAAGCACGCCGAAAATCGGCTCAACGATGCCGGACAGCGAACCGTAAACGAATGAGCGTGCGCGGCTCAGCCCCTCCTGATGGAGCGGAAGCGCGACTGCGGCTCCCTCCGGGAAATTTTGAATGCCGATGCCGATGGCAAGCGCGCCTGCCGCTGCAAACAATCCTGCGTTGCCGGTGTGCTGCGCGGCGCGAGCGAATGACAGACCGACAGCCATGCCTTCCGGAATGTTGTGCAGCGTCACTGCAAGGACAAGCAGTGTGGTTTGCCGAAAGGAGGATGGCAGACCTTCGGCCTGCTCTGCGCCGCTGTGCAGGTGTGGCATGAATCCGTCCAGCGCAAGCATAAGCACCAAACCGAGGATAAAGCCGCCTGCAGCGGGTATCCAGCCCGGCTGGCCGTTCTGCGCGGCCTCGTCAATCGCGGGAATGAGCAGACTCCAGATGGACGCGGCGATCATCACACCGGACGCGAATCCGAGGAAAATCTGCTGCATCAGAGCGCTGGACTGCCGTTTCATAAAGAATACCATGGCGGCGCCGATCGTGGTCATCAGGAAGGTGAAGCCTGTGCCTGCAGCCGCCCAAAGCAATGTCTGCTGTATCATACGCACCTCTCTTTTTAATCGGTTAGTTATTGCTAACTATGAGCATAGCACCGAACACACTTTCTGTCAATAGGGGACTTGACAGAAATGATATAATATTAGTATACAATATTATGAGAATAAAACAGGAGGGTTCCACTATGGCGGCATCCCGTGAAAAAGTGTTATATTTCGAGCCGCAGCCGAGCGAACAGACTGCGGCACTTAAGACCGTGCTCGTTCGCATGGGCGTGCGGATTAAGAACGTCGAAGCGGTCTCTGCCGGTCAGACTGTCGGCTTTCTGCTGAACCGCAAGGGCTTTGAGCCGACTGACGCGACTGCAGATGCGCCTTCCGCACCGATGATGGTGCTGGACGGCTTTACCGAAAAGAGACTGGACATTCTGCTCCGTGAAATGAAGGCGCATGGTGTTTCTGTGCTGTACAAGGCCATGGTCACCGAGCACAATATCGGCTGGACGCTGAGCGACCTGTTTACCGAGCTGGTGCGCGAGCATGAGGCTATGCACCAATGATCGAGCGCGTACTGAACGATTTCGACATCGACCAGATCGCAAACTCCGGTCAGTGCTTCCGCTTCCACAGGATTGGGGATAAGTCGTACGATTTGATTGCGGGCACACACCTGCTGAATATTCAGCAGAACGGCCAGACCGTACGGTTCGACTGCGATGAAGACGAGTTTAACGCCATCTGGCGGCCGTATTTCGATCTGGATGCGGACTACGGCCGCTGCAAAGCCGCAGTTGCCAAACGTGATATCTATTTGCAGAACGCCGTTGCATACGGCGGTGGACTGCGTATTCTGCGGCAGGATCTGTGGGAAACTATTCTATGCTTTATCATCTCGCAGCAGAACAATATCGCGCGGATCACCAAGTGTGTCGAAAATTTGTGTTCCCTTTTCGGGGAAATCTGTTATAATAAGAGTGAACAGGTATACAATAGCATTCCCACGGCAGAGCGTCTGGCGGTGTGCACGCCCGAGGACCTTGCGCCGGTGCGGCTCGGTTACCGCGCCAAATACATTTGCGCTGCGGCCCGGCAGGTCGCGTCCGGTGAGGTTGATCTGGAAGCTATCCGGCATATGGATTACGCCCGCGCCAAAGCCGAGCTGCTGCGCCTGACCGGTGTCGGCATCAAGGTTGCGGAGTGTATCTGTCTGTTTGCGCTGCATCACATCGACGCATTTCCGGTCGATACGCATATCCGGCAAATGCTGGACACACACTATCCGAAAGGGTTTCCGCTGAAACGATATAAAGGCTTTGCGGGTGTCATGCAGCAGTATGCATTTTACTATGAATTATCACTGAAAGGTTAAGGAGTGTTTAATATGGCAGTAGTAACCATTACGAAGGAAAATTTCGAGAACGAAGTGCTGAAGTCGGACAAGCCGGTCCTGCTGGACTTCTGGGCAACGTGGTGCGGTCCCTGCCGCATGGTTTCGCCGATTGTAGACGAGATCGCAAACGAGCGTGACGATATCAAGGTCGGTAAGATCAATGTAGACGAGCAGGGTGAGTTGTCCATGCAGTTCCGCATTGTCTCCATCCCGACCCTGATCGTGATGAAGAACGGCGAGGTTGCCAATAAGGCTGTCGGCGCTATGCCGAAGGAAGAAATTCTGAACCTGCTCGGCTAAAATCAAAACCGAATCAAAAGAGCTGACTCCATCGGAGTCGGCTCTTTGCTTTGCGCCTGAAAAGTTTGTATTGAGCCGGTTTTCTTTTCTTTCGTGCGACAGCTTTTGTTTACCGTTTTACGGTTTTGTGCTATACTAAAAATACTACCGCCAATATTGCTGATATAATGGTAAGGTATGATTTGGCAAGAGGATATATGTTTGGAGGAGCTTGCGTGAATCGCATTTCTGATAGTATGTTTCACTCCCGCAGCACTGCATGCAAGAAGCCGTATGGCGCGGTACCGGCAGGGCAGGCGGTCGAGTTTTCTGTTTATCCGCAGCGGGCACAGGGCGCGCTGCATGTTACCCTTTGGATTGAGGAAGACGGCTGTCAGGCCGAATCCTATCCGCTGCACTGGTGCGGCTATCAAGGCTCGCACGACCGGTATACGGTAACCTATACGCCGCCGCATCCCGGTCTGTACTGGTATTATTTTTCGGTGGAGCTGGCGGATGGTCTGCACTACTGTGCACGCGGCTACGGCGGTCAGGCGGAGTTGCTCGAGTCGGTCGGCGATAAGTACCAGCTGACCGTATACGACGGCGATTACCACACGCCGCGCTGGTTCGGCGAGGGCATCACCTACAACATTTTTCCGGACCGCTTCTGCCGCGACAAGGCGCCCGAGCAGCCGGAGGGCGAAGGCGTGATCCCGCGTGTGCTGCATCAGAACTGGGACGATATTCCGGTATACCTGCCGGATGAGCACGGCGAAATTCTCAATAACGACTTTTTCGGCGGTACGCTGCGCGGCGTATACGCCAAGCTGGATTATCTGGAGAGCCTGCACGTTACCACCATTTATTTCAATCCAATCTTTCAGGCGTATTCCAATCACCGCTACGATACCGGCGATTACAAGCGCATCGACCCGCTGCTCGGCTGCGAGGAGGACTTCCGTGCGCTGTGCAGCGAAGCCGCCAGACGCGGCATGCGCGTTGTACTGGACGGCGTGTTCAATCACACCGGCTACGACAGCCGTTACTTCAACGCTCGCGGTCACTACGACAGCGTAGGCGCGTTCCAGTCCAAGGAATCGCCGTATTTCAGCTGGTTTGACTTTCACAACTGGCCGAACGAGTACGGCTCGTGGTGGGGCATCTACACGCTCCCGCAGGTCAATGAGACCGACGGCAGCTATCAGAATTACATCATCGAGGACGAGGACAGCGTAGTCCGCCGCTGGCTGCGGCTGGGTGCGTCCGGCTGGCGGCTGGATGTTGCCGACGAGCTGCCGGACAGCTTCATCCAGAAGCTGAACGCGGCAGCCCGCAGGGAAAAATCCGATGCGCTCATCATCGGTGAGGTGTGGGAGGATGCGTCCAACAAAATCTCGTACTCCGAGCGCCGACGCTATTTCCAGGGCGGCGAACTGGATTCGGTTATGAACTACCCGCTGCGAGACGCTATTTTCGGCTTTTTGAACGGCGGCACGGCCGAGCATTTCGCGGAGAGCATGGAGTGCATCCGCGAAAACTACCCGCGGGACGTGTTCTACAACCTGATGAACGTTGTGGGTACGCATGACACCGCGCGTGCGCTCACCCTTCTCGGCGTAACCGAGAACGAGTGGAAGATGGACAGAAACGGCCGCGCACACTATCAGCTGCCGCCGGACCGTCTGGAAATCGCCTTGCGCCGCCTGCGGATGGCGGCGGTCATCCAGTTCACCATGCCGGGTTCGCCGACCATTTACTACGGTGATGAGGCAGGTCAGCAGGGCTTCGAGGACCCGTTCAACCGCCAGACCTACCCATGGGGACACGAAAACCAGGAACTGCTCGCGTTCTACCGCAGGCTGTGCGAAATCCGTGCCGAGGAGCAGACGCTCGCGGACGGCGACCTGCAGTTCAGCGATACGACAGCCGGTGCACTACTGCGCTATGAGCGCACGAGCGGAGACTCGCGTCTGGTGATCGTGGTCAACCGCGGACACCAGTATGCGGAAACAAAAATTGATGCGCTGTATGCGCTCGACCTGCTCAGCGGCGAGGGCTTCGCGTACGCCGACCCGGACGGTCTGGTCGTATCCGTCCCGCCGGAGACCGCCTATATCCTGCGCTGTGTAAATGCAGCCGATTAAGGAGGATTTTTCTATGGATATGACAGAAAAACAGCTTTCCAGCGAATATAAGTTCAGAGGCCGGATCATGACCGCTCGTGTGGACGAGGTATCGTTGCCGAACGGCAAAACCGCGCCGCGCGAGGTCTGTGAGCACGTCGGCGGTGTCGGCGTGCTGCCGATCGACAAGGACGGCAACGTTATCCTCGTGCGGCAGTTCCGCTATGCGTTCGATACCGAGCTGCTCGAAATGCCCGCCGGCAAGATGGACCACGGTCCGGAGGACGCCGAGGAATGCGGCATCCGCGAGCTGAAAGAAGAAACCGGCTGTACCGCCGGACGCATCGTGCCGCTCGGCGCGATCTATCCGTCTCCCGGCTTTCTGACCGAGGTGACCTACCTGTTTGCCGCGCTTGACCTGACCGAAGGAGAAATGCAGCCGGATGAGGACGAATTTGTCGAGGTCGTGCGCCTGCCGATCGCAGAGGTAGAGAAAATGATCGAGCGGGACGAGATCCGCGATGCCAAAACCGTCGCGGCTATGTATAGAGCAAAGCTGAAGAATCTTTACTAAGATAAGAGTGGAGATTGGAGAGTGCAGAGGAGGAAAGGGTTTGGATAAGAAAAAAATCCTTGTGGTTGAGGACGAAAAGGCCATTTCAGACATTCTGGTATTCAATTTACAGCGTGAGGGTTACGACACACTTGCGGCGTATGACGGCGCAGAAGGTCTGCGCTGCGCGCTTGAGGAAGCGCCCGACCTGATTCTGCTGGATGTCATGCTGCCCGAGATGGACGGCTTTGAGGTCTGCAGGCGGGTGCGCGCGGAAAAGGACACACCGATCATCATGCTGACCGCCCGTGAGGAAGAGACCGACAAGGTCATGGGTCTCGAGCTGGGTGCAGACGACTATATCACCAAGCCGTTCTCCATGCGTGAGCTGATGGCGCGCGTCAAGGCGAACATGCGCCGCACCTACGCAGGAGAGGACAAGGAAAAGGCAGAAGCGCCGTCCGGCGGCGGTCTGCGTGTATCCAAGGACAACGGCATGGTCTACAAAAACGGCCATCCGCTCGAGCTTTCCGCGCGGGAATTTGATATCCTGTGCTTCCTGTCCGCTGCTCCGGGACGGGTTTTCTCCCGTGAGGAGCTGATGGAGCAGGTCTGGGGCTATGACTACTACGGCGACCTGCGTGCGGTGGACGTGGCGATCCGCCGTCTGCGCGAGAAGATCGAGGATGAACCGGCAAGTCCCAGATACATCATCACAAAAAGAGGCATGGGATATTACTTTGCTGACGGGGAGTAAGCTATGTTCCGTTCACTACACAGAAAACTGGTGCTGATTCTGGTGCTGCTGATCGTATCCGTTATGGCGGTGGTCGGCACGTTTCTGATCAACAGTATCAACACCTTCTATCTGAACAGCTTTTATGAGCAGATGCAGGCGGTGTTCACGACCGACACCATCCGCTCCATGCAGGAGGCGGCTGCCGAACCCGGCACGGATGGTCTGAAAACCATCATAGATGCACACAAGAGCCGACTCGGCATTGACGATTACCGCAACTATGCCATTCTTGACAGTGAGGGCGGCTTCCTTGACGGCTCCAACCCGAACGTATCCGTCACCCGCACGAGCAACGTCATTGCCGCAATGGCAGGAGAGACCGGAACGCGCTCGGCGGTGTCCGACAGCATTATGGACATTGCGGTGCCGCTGGACAAGAACGGCGACGGTGCGGTGGACTACATCGTGTATATCGCGGACAACAAGCGGGAGATTTCCGATCTGTCGTGGCGGTTCTTCCAGATTGTCATGCAGGCGATGATGTTCGGCCTGCTGGCGGCTATCCTGCTGTCCTTCCTGCTCAGCAAGACCATCACCACGCCGATCGAGCGCATCACCGAGGGTGCGCGGTCGATTGCGGAAGGCAACTTTGATCAGGACCTCGGCGTGCAGTCGTCGGATGAGATCGGCGAGCTGACCCGTTCGTTCAATTACATGGCGCACCGTTTGAAAAACACGGTCGGCGAGGTACAGGGCGAGCGCGACAAGCTGAACACGCTGTTCCTGCACATGACCGACGGCGTAGCCGCCTTCACGACCGACGGCACGCTCATCCACATGAATCCGGCAACCGAAAATCTGCTGGGCGTGCGTGTGGAGCAGAAGCTGAGCTTTGATGAGATGTTCGCTGATCTGGACATGCCGGACACGGATGAAACCGTCTCGCGCAGCTTCCTTACGAACGAGATTACGCGATTTGGGCGCGTGCTGTCCGTCACGCTGGCGCCTTACGGCGCACTGGATGGCGAAGGCGGTGTCATCGCGGTCATTCACGATGTCACCGAGCAGCGCCGTCTGGATGACGCACGCCGCGAGTTTGTGGCAAACGTGTCGCACGAGCTGCGCACGCCGCTGACGAACATCCGCTCGTACACCGAAACGCTGCTCGATGCCGCCGGAGAGCTGCCGCTTGACACGGAAAAGCAGTTTCTGGGCGTTATTTCGAGCGAGAGCGAGCGCATGGCGCGTATTGTCACCGATCTGCTGACGCTTTCCAAGCTGGATTACGGACGGATGGAGCTGCGTATGACGCGGTTCTCGGTGTCCGATCTGCTGAAAAAGGTGACGAATGCCATGAAGCTGACCGCCGAGGACAGCGGTCACATGATCCTCGTTGAGACCGAGCCGAACCTGCCGCCGATGGTCGGCGACAGGGAACGCATCGAGCAGGTTGTGGTAAATATTCTGTCCAACGCGGTCAAGTACACGCCTTCGGGCGGCAGGATCCGTCTGACGGCACAGCGCGCAGGCGCAAACCATGTGCGCGTCACAGTTGAGGACAACGGTGTCGGCATTCCGGCGGACGATGTGCCGCGCCTGTTTGAGCGATTCTACCGCGTGGACAAGGCACGCTCGCGTGCCGCAGGCGGCACCGGACTGGGTCTGGCGATCGCCAAGGAGATCGTTGAGCAGCACGAGGGCAAGATCGCTCTGACCAGTGAATACGGCAAGGGCACGACCGTGACGATCACGCTTCCGACCGACCTCAAGCCGCACGGCAGGGAGGGTAAGGTATGAGAGGTGCGAAACGCTCAGCGAAGAACACCGCAAAGAATATCTCGCTTTTGGTGCTGTGCGGACTGATGGGCGTGCTGTGCGCGGTAAACTGGCTGATGGGTCTGAACATTGCGCAAATGCCCGCAGACAGCGCACTCCGCCGTCTGCACGACCGCTTTGTAGGCGGTGCGGTGGGCTATGAGATACGGTCCTCCGGTGTTTCGGCGGCGGATCCGGCACAGGTGGCGCTGACCGTTGACGGCAAGCTGTACGGCGTGCAGTACAATCTGACCGATATTGACGCCGGCATCACGGCAACGCGTTCGCTGTGGTCGCAGGCGCTCACAGGTGAGGGGCTGCGACCGGCTGATGAGAGTGAGCTGTGCACGGCTCTGCGGTCGGGCAGCTGTGCGCTGCTGCGCTACCACGGTGCGATCCCGATGCAGTCGATTGCGGGCTGGCTGGGCGGCTCGTGGAAGGATAATGACCGACTGCAGGTCGAAACACTGGTGTATGCCGCCGGTGTGCAGCGGCTGTTTGTCCGCATGGCAGATGGCAGGCTGTATGCTGCGGATGCAGCGGTCTCGCAGAATGCACTCGAGGAGGCACAGAAGAACTTCCGCGGTCTGTCATGCAGCTTTGCGGGAGATGCGTACGCGGTCTATCCGGAAACGCTGCTGTTCGACAGCGAGGCGCTGTCGCTTCCGGTGCTGAAACCGGCGCAGATCAACCTGTTTGCCGCACAGAGCGGCACCGGACTGGAGGATTTGCTTGGTGCATTCGGCTACACGGCCTACACGGATTTTTACAATGAGCAGGATGGAACTGTCCGCGTGTTCCTCGATGATACGAGCACACTGCGGCTGAATGCGTCCGGTCTGGTGCAGTACGCGTCCACGGACGGCTCAGCAACGGTGAGCGCTTATGACGAAAGCGATATCACGGATGCGGCGGCGCTGGATGCACAGCTGGACTGCGCCCGGCTGATTCTCGATGCGGCGCAGCGAGCGGGCGATACGGATACGCATGCGTCGCTGTACGCGGTGGAGCGCAGCGGCGAGCAAACCACACTGATTTTTCTGCAGATGTACAGCGGCGTGCCGGTGCTCGGTGACGCGGACTTTGCAACCTTCGTATTCGATGGCAGTGCGCTGCGCACGGCAACGATTCGGCTGCAGAAATTTCAGCCGACCGGCGGCAAACGCACGGTCATGCCCGCAAAACAGGCGGCAGCCGGAGCCTCCGGCGCGGAACGCGGTCTGATGGCAGCCTACCGGGCACAGGACGGACAGTATGTACCGAGCCGGTTCTATCTGAAAAATGCGGCAGAGTGACCGCAGAAGGGAGATGAGAGCGCTTGCAATGGGATAAAGTCAAAAATATACTGATCGCAATACTGCTTACGATCAACCTGTTTCTGCTGGGCAATCTGGCGGTACGCGGCTGGCAAAGCCACCGGAGAACGAGTGAGCTTGAGGCCAATCTGCGCACGCTGGTGAGCGCCAGAGGGATGCAGCTGGATACGGCGTTCTCGTTTCCGGAGGACATCACGCTGCCCGAGCTGTCGCTCGACCGCAGCCGCGCAGATGAGGAAAAAATCGCAGCCGCCATGCTGGGCGAACACGCTGAACGCACCGAGCAGGAGGACGGCACGGTGCGCTTTGAGAGCGACAGGGGCACGCTCGAGTGGCAGGCGGACGGCAATGTGCAGGCGGACTATACGCTGACTGAATCTGCGCCGACTTCCGCATCGGAAGCGCTCGAGCAGGCGCGCCGGCTGTGCAGCCGGTGGGGCTTTCAGGCCGAGCAGGCCGGCTGGACGGCGGAGGACACGGTAGTTACGCTGACCGGCTCGGTCGCCGGATTGCCGGTGCACAATCGGCGGCTGACACTGGACTTTTCTGCCGGAGACGGCTCAGTGTCGCTCGTCGGACTGTGGAGCTTCGGCACGCCGTACACCACCGCGAACGGCATCAGCATTACCTGCAGCGCAGCAGATGCTCTGCTGCAGTTTGCCGCAGAAAGCGGCGAAACCGGTAAGATTGAGTCGATGACGGCCGGTTATCGTATGCAAACCGACAGCAGCCGCCGTATTCGTCTTACACCTACTTGGAAGATTGACACCGAAACAGGCGAATATTTGGTGGATTGTGACAAAAAGACGATTATCGGTGAAGAAAACTGAAAAACTGCTTTTCTTTATCTGAAATTGTGGTAAAATGTATTAGTGAGATTTTACGCGAATGGGTTTAGCCGCTGTCGGAGCTGCCTGCAAAGAGGATCGGCACGGACAGTCATTCGCTGACATAAGATACAGTATTCGGAGAAAAACGCGGAGATTTCCGCGCCAAGGCTTAGTGAGGAGTAGGTAGATTGACAAAGTATGTAATCAACGGCGGCAAGACGCTGAATGGTGAGGTGACCATCTCCGGCGCAAAGAATGCAGCGGTCGCAATCGTTCCGGCGGCTCTGCTGGCAGATGGCCCGGTTCGTCTTGAAAACGTGCCCAAGATCATTGATGTAACGCTGCAGATGGAGATCATGCGCGAGCTGGGTGCGCAGATCCGCCAGATCAACGCCACTACGGTGGAAATCCAGAATGCGCAGAACCCGAGCCTCAAGCCGCACGAGCTGGAGCGCAAGCTGCGCGCATCCTACTATCTGCTCGGCGTGCTGCTCGGCAAGTACGGCTTTGCCGAGGTAGCAATGCCCGGCGGCTGCAACTTCGGCGGCGTCCGTCCGATCGACCAGCACATCAAGGGCTTTGAAGCTCTGGGCGCAAAGGTAACGCTGCCCAAGGGCGGTTACATCCGGGTCGAGGCACCCGAGGACGGTCTGCACGGCGCACATATTTATTTTGACGTTGTTACGGTCGGCGCGACCATGAACATCATGCTCGCAGCTGTTCTGGCCAAGGGTCAGACGATTATGGAGAACTGCGCGAAGGAGCCGCACATTGTCGATCTGGCGAACTTCCTGAATGCAATGGGCGCGGATGTTAAGGGCGCCGGTACTGATGTGATCAAGATTCGCGGTGTAGAGAGCCTGCATGGCGGCAATTACTCCATCATTCCGGATCAGATCGAGGCGGGCACCTTCATGGCAGCCGTTGCAGCCTGCGGCGGTTCGGTTCTGGTGAAGAATGTTATTCCGCGCCATCTGGAGTGCATCACCGCAAAGCTGCGCGAGATGAGCGTTGAGGTCACCGAGTTTGACGACGCGGTGCTCGTTCGCCGCGAGGGCAAGCTGACCAAGACCAACATCAAGACCCTGCCGTACCCGGGCTTCCCGACCGACATGCAGCCGCAGATGACGACGGCGCTGTGTCTGGCAGAGGGCACCAGCATCATCACCGAGGGGATCTGGGGCAGCCGCTACCGCTATACCGAGGAGCTGACCCGCATGGGCGCAAACATTCATGTGGACGGCGCGATCGCGGTTGTTGAGGGCGTCCAGGAGCTGAATGGTGCTCCGGTCCGTGCACACGACCTGCGCGCAGGCGCGGCGATGGTTATCGCCGGTCTGGCAGCCAAGGGTGTTACCGAGGTCGAGCAGGTGCAGAACATCGAGCGCGGCTATGAGACGCTCGTAGAGAAGTTTGTTGCTCTGGGTGCGGATATGTATCGCTCTGAGATTCCGGAAAGCGCCGAGAACAAGTAATTTCTAATTGTAATGAGGAAAAAAGGCGGAGGGAGCATCCTTTCGCCTTTTTTGCAGAATATAAGGCAGATGGGCAGAATGAAAGCAGAATGTATGGTTCGGCGTGCGTCTGATGCGGACATGGATGCGGTTCTCGCTTTTGCTGCGCAGATTTTCGCGGACGAGCAGGATATTCCGAAGGAGCTGAACTTCATTCCGGCGGATAAGCAGCCGCAGTGGTGGTGCATGGAGCAGGACGGCGAACTCGTCGGCACAGCGGCCATCTACCGCGAGGGCGGGCAGTGGCACATGGGCCGTATCGCGGTCGCGCGCAGGCTGCGCGGACAGCACAAGGGAACCTTTCTGCTGAAATGTGTGCTGGAAGATGTTTTTGCACAGGATGTGGATAACATTTTCCTCGAAGCGAGAGACGCAACGGTGCACATTCTTACCGGATTCGGCGCGGAGATTGCCGGGGAACCGTTCGCATTCTACTGCGGAAACGTCACACCGATGATTCTAACGCGAACCGCCTTTCTGCAGCATACAAACGGATGAAAACAACTGCTGAAGGAGTACTATGGCAGAGCATTATTATTACAGTATCGCCAGCGGTTCGAGCGGCAACTGCGGCTTATATATGGCGGACGGCACCGCAATCCTGATCGATCTCGGTGTGTCGCTGCGCAGGATTACGACTGCGCTGAAGGCACTGTCGCTCACGCTGGAGGATATTTCGGCGGTGGTGCTGACGCATGAGCACATCGACCATGTGAAGGGACTGCCGATGTTTCTTAAAAAAGCGAAGGCGCCGGTGTTTGCCACTCGCGGCACAGCCGAGGCTTTCGAGGAAAAGAATCCGGAGTACGCCGACCGTCTGAACATATTCGACAGCGGTGAGCGCTTCTGGGTCAGGGATGTGGACGTTGTGCCGTTTCCAACGCCGCATGACGCAGCCGAGAGCACGGGCTACATATTCGAGCACGGCGGCAGCCGGTTCGGCTTTGCGACCGACCTTGGCTTTGTGCCGCGCGATGCGGCCGAGCTTCTGCGCGGCTGTGAAATGGTCGTGCTGGAGAGCAACCATGACCCACACATGCTGCAGGCCGGTCCGTACCCGTATTCGCTCAAGATGCGTGTTGCCGGACCGAGCGGGCACCTGTCCAATCCGGACTGCGCCGTATTTGCAGCGGATCTGGTGAAAAGCGGAACGCGAACGCTTGTGTTGGCGCATCTGAGTGAGAAAAACAACATGCCGGAGCTGGCGCGGCAGCAAACGCTGTCGGCGCTGCGCGGACTGCCCGCGTGCGAGGTGCTCGTTGCACCAAAGGAGCACATGGAGCATCCGGTATCGTTTGGGGAGGAAAAACTATGCTCTCTGTCCGGCTGATCTGCGTCGGAAAGCTCGGAGAAAAATTCTGGGCGGACGCTGTCAAGGAATATACCAAGCGCCTCGGCGCATATTGTAAATTAGAGATCATCGAGCTGCCCGAGCAGCGTCTGCCGCAGACGCCCTCTGAGGGCGAGATCGCGCAGGCGCTCGAAAAGGAAGCCGCGCTCATCGAGAGCAAGCTGCTGCCCGGCGCGTCTGTGATTGCGATGTGTGTCGAAGGCAAGCCGATGTCCTCTGAGCAGCTGGCGGACTATTTCGGAAAGCTGACCGTATCGGGGACAAGCAAGATCTGCGTGTTCATCGGCGGCTCGTGCGGCCTGTCCGAGCGGGTGAAAAAGAAGGCGGCGCTGCGACTGTCCATGTCACCGATGACGTTTCCGCATCATTTAGCAAGAGTGATGGTGCTCGAGCAGATTTACCGCGCGCTCAATATCGCGGCAGGCGGCAAGTACCACAAGTGAAACGAGAAACAGCATGACGAAAGAACAGATTGCGGCGATCGCCGTAGTGCTGCTGCTCGGCGCAGTCTTTTTTGTGCGGCTGTACCGTCGGCAGCAGAAACCGCCGAAAGAGCCGCCAAAGCCGAAACCGCTGCCGAAAATCGGCAAAATGCGCTGTCCGATGTACGGCGCGGAAGCAAAAGTCACGGGCAAACAGTGGGAGTGCCCGTGGTGCGGAGACTGCGGCTCAATCAAATAAAGTTTGGGTACAAAAACAACTCGGTTAAATGCAGCTAACATCAAGAAAAACCATTTACATTATGGACCGGATTTTGTAAAATATATATTAGAGAAGAACGCGGTTATTCGCACGGGACAAATGCGGAGCCGCGATGAGGGAAATTTTATTTCAGGAGGGGCGTCCCATGATTATCACGATAACGCTTAACGCTGCACTGGACCGTACGCAGCGGATCGAGCACCCGCTGCAGGTGGGCAAGCTCAATCGCGCGGTGTCCAGTCATCTGGAACCGGGCGGCAAGGGCATCAACGTGTCACGCGCGATCAAGGCGTTGGGCGGCAGCAGTATTGCGCTTGGCTTCAGTGCGGGCACAAACGGCCGCATTATGAAGGACATGCTGACAGCAGCGGACATTCACCACGATTTTGTTGATATTGCGGGACAACTCCGTGTCAATACGCAGATCATTGATGCGCAGGGCGGCCATACCGAGGTAAATGAGCCGGGCAACAAGCTGGATGATTCGGATTTCCTGCGTTTGCTCGACCGCATGGAGAACTATCTGGACGAGGGCAATATCTTCGTTCTGTCGGGTTCTACGCCGCCGGAGTTCCCGCTGAAGAACTACCGTAAGCTGTGCAAGACCATCAAGAAGCACGGCTGCAAGCTGATCATCGACGCACAGGGCGAGCTGCTGCAGGAGGCACTGAGGTGCGAGCCGGACTTTGTAAAGCCGAACATCTTCGAGCTGGCTGAGGCTGTAGGCGACAAGCCGTCCGCCGATCCCGAGGTCGTTGTACATTCCGCACGCAAGATGCTGGATATGGGCGCAAAGGCTGTTTGTGTTTCCATGGGTCAGGAGGGCGCTCTGCTGACCGCAAAGGACGAGCCGGAGTCGCTGTACGTTACTACCACCCCGAAAATCTACGACGAAGGTGCGGTCGGTACCGGTGATGCAATGGTCGGCGCGATTGCAAACGCTATGCACGCGGGCATGAAGTTTGACGAGGTGGCACGCTACGCTGTTGCGATGGGCCGTGCATGTGCCCGTCTGGCCGGCACCGAGATGGCCTCTCTCAAGAAGGTTTACGAGGTGTACGAGACCACGCAGGTTTACGTCCTGTAAGCAATACACAAACTATAGAGAGAACAACAGATTGTTGTTCTCTCTTTTACGCTTTTCGCAATTACTTTAAGGAGTTAACAAATATGGATAAAAAACAATTACAGCAGCGCGTCACGGAGCAGCGCCGCCGCGTACGCCGCAGACTGACCATTCGCGGCGTACTGTCGCTTCTGGTCGTGCTGACATTCATCCGCTGTGCGTTCATGCAGCGGTATGAGAATATGTTCGTATGCGTGCTGTCGCTCGTGCTGCTGGCGATGCCGACGCTGATTGAAAAACAGCTTGCCATCGACATCCCGCCGATGATGGAAGCTATCATCTACTGCTTTATCTATGCCGCCGAGATCATGGGCGAGATCAATTCGTTCTACACCATCATTCCCGGATGGGACACCATGCTGCACACGATAAACGGATTTCTGGTCGCGGCGGTCGGCTTCTGCCTGGTTGACCTGTTTAACCGAAGCGAACGGTTTACCTTCAAGCTGTCGCCGCTGTTTCTGGCTATCGTGGCGTTCTGCTTCTCCATGACGGTCGGCGTGCTGTGGGAATTTTTCGAGTTCACCGCTGATCAGGTGATGCACACGGACATGCAGAAGGACTATGTCGTGCGCGAGGTCAACACGGTGTCGCTCAACCCGGACGGCCTGAATGTGCCGGTGCATGCGCAGATTGAGTCGGTCATTGTCAACGGTGAGGATTGGACGGAGCAGCTTGGCGGCTATCTGGATATTGGCCTGATCGACACGATGAAGGATCTGCAGGTCAACTGCATCGGTGCGATCGCGTTTTCCATTATCGGCTTCTTCTACGTCAAGCACCGCGGCAAGGGCAAGCTGGCGGCAGCACTCATTCCGGTTGTGCTCGATCCCGAAAAAGAAAAAAGTAAAAAAGATGAGCAAAACAGGGAACCAAATGACGAGTGATTCCGTCTAATTCAATACTATCCCCGAAAACGATCTGAAGGAGAGTATGGAAGTATGATGAAAAAACGAATGACCGCAGGTGCGCTTGCGGCTTTGATGGCGGCAGCTCTGCCGATTTCCGCGTGCGCGGCTCAGAATTCGGCACCGCAGCCGCAGCTGAATACCGCAGAGCATATGCAGTATATGAACGGCTACACGGACGGCACCTTCCGTCCGGATGCATCCATCACCCGTGCAGAGGCGAGCAAGCTGCTGGCCTCTCTGCTGGTGAACAAGGTCAAGAATGAGGACCATCTGTTTAATGACGTTTCGGTTTCCGCGTGGTATGCGGATGCTGTTCGTCAAATGACCGGTTTCGGTCTGGTGAACGGTTATACGGACGGCACATTTAAGCCGAACGCTAAGATTACCCGTGCAGAGTTTGTAGCGATTCTGTCGCGCTTCCCGCACACCGATATCGGCACGGACAAGTCGTTCGCCGATGTACCCGAGACCAGCTGGGCGTACAATGCGGTGCAGACCGCTCTGGCTCAGGGCTGGATTTCGGCAGGCACGAATTTCCGTCCGAATGCGCCGATTACCCGTGCAGAGACGGTAACCATCCTCAACCGTGTGCTCGGCCGTCAGGCGGACGAGTTTACGATCAATACGAGTGAGGGCATCCGTATTATGCCGGACGTGCCGAACACGCACTGGGCATACTGGGATATGCTTGAGGCAACCACCGACCATAAGTTTGACAAGTCGAGCGGCTCCGAACAGTGGACCTCGTTCGATAAGGAGACTACCGATTTGACGCCGGGCTGGCATAATATTGGCGGCAAGCTGTTCCATGTCAATGAGGATAAGCAGTTTGACCATGACAAGTTCATCGGCTCGCTCGAGCTTGACCACAACGGCTGCTACATCACCGGCTCGACCGAACTGGACGCGCTGCTGGCTTCGGCAGTAAAGAGCGTTGTCAAGGACAGCATGACCCAGCAGCAGAAGCTGCGTGCGGTGTATGATTACGCGAAGAATACGTTCGGTTACCTCGGCATCGGCGCGGCTGACACTTCGAAGAGCGACTGGGCGCTGACCTCCGCGACCGATATGCTTAAGACCCACAAGGGCAACTGCTACTCGTGGGCGGCAGGCTTTACTTACCTCGCTCGTCAGGTCGGCTTTGACGCACAGGCGATTCCTGGAACCGGCGTTTCGCCTAAGGGCAGTGAATCGGTTCACGCATGGACCGAGATCACCATTGACGGTACGGCGTACACCTTTGACCCGCAGATTGAAAGCGTGTATAAGAAGCGCTACAACGAGAATTACGACCTGTTCATGAAGAAGTACGGCGAGGCTGTCTGGGGCTATAAAAAGCCGGAGGTGAGCGAGCCGGAGCAGCCGGAGACCGTCAAGGTGGACGAGAAGCTTTCTGCGCTGGTGAGCAAGATTTACGGTGCGCATCCGTTCGGCGGCATGGGCGTTGCTGAGGAGGCGCTCTACAACGGCATGGGTGAGGACGGCATGAGCCGCGGCCTGTTCTGGTACCTTGGCACGGATGATATCAAGTTTGAGGCAGGCGTGGCCTCCGAGTCTATGATTACCTCGCAGGCACATTCCATCGTTGTTCTGCGCTTTGCGGATGAAAAGCAGGCGGCAGACGCGGCGGCTAAACTCAAGACCACGGTTGACCCGCGCAAGTGGATCTGCGTAGGCGTGGATGAGGCCAAGGTTGTCGCTAAGGGCAAGATGGTCTGCGTTGTGATGGACGACGAAAACGGCGATTACTACATCAATAATTTCAAGGCGAATGCCTGAAACTGACCTTGTGAAACTTGTTTAAACTGACACTTTCCCAAAGCCACGATATCGCATACAATAGTCTTACAGACAGAATTACTGGAAAAGAGGGTATGCGATATGACAGGGAAAAACATCAGAAAGCTTGTGCTGGCAGCACTGCTGGCGGCACTGACGGCAGTTGCTACGATGATCATCCGCATTCCGACACCAACACAGGGTTACATTCACCTCGGTGACGGCATGGTGCTGATCTGCGGTATTTTGCTCGGTCCCGGTCTGGGCGCACTGGCAGCCGGTATCGGCTCGATGATGGCAGATCTTATCGGCGGCTACATGGCATGGGTGCCCGGTACGTTTGCCATCAAGGCGCTGACCGCTCTGCTCGGCGGCTGGCTGTACCACCGCATGGCAGGCAAGGGCATGAATACAATTACCCGTGTGGTTCTGTGCGGCATTCCGGCAGAGATCGTCATGGTTCTGGGCTACTTTGTGTACGAGGTCGGCATGGAGGTCGTGATGGGCAGCAGCATGGGCGCTGCGGCAGCCGCGGTTGTTCTCGGCGTGCCGATGAATATCGTGCAGGGCATTGCGGGCATCATCGTTGGTGCGGTGCTGCTTCCGGTACTCAGTCACGCAAGCGCGGAGATGGGCGAGAAGATTCGCGCATGATAAATGGATAGGAAAAACGGTTCCGTCTCCGGAACCGTTTTTTTATGCGAATTTTGATTTGTTATCGTGTGATTCTCTGTGGAACGGCGGGATGGGGTCATCCCGCCGCTGCTTTAATTGTGCGGTATTGCCTTAATAAACGGTTTCACACCATACGGTTACGCGATTATCCCCAACCTGTGGATAAAGAAAAGGACAGGAAATTTTCCTGTCCTTTTGGTTTATATGCGGTTACTCTTCCGAAACAAATACGCCGTAAATCGCGCTTGCGAGCTTCTTGAAGATATTCACGATACGCGCAAGAACGCCTTCGTCGGCAGCATCCTGATCCGAGGTAATAGCATCATCGTCATCGTCGGTCGAAATCTCCTGCGTGCGCAGGATGAACTGCAGACTGCTCGGTGTCGGGTTCATACTGCTCGTGACAGACTGCAGGTCGGCCGAGGAGTCGATATTGAGGATGTTGGTATCGTCCTCAAGGTCGGTCTTAGCGTCGTCGATGGCATTATGAATATCATCGGTCGCGTTCTGCAGCTTATTCGAGCTGTTCGAGCGGGAAGCCTTATCAAGCACATCGAGCAGGCCGTCGAGCGTGGTCTGTGTGCTGGCATCCGCGTCGCTGCGAACCGAACGCAGTGTGCTGTTGACCGTGTCGAGCAGCTGGTAGGACGCGGTGAGCGTTTTGGTAGTGGTGTCGATCAGCTCGGTGCCCTTGTCGATGGAGGACGAGGTGATCGAGGTCAGCTGGTTGAGCGACTCGGTCAGTGCCGGAATCTCGGTCAGCTGCTGGTTGACGCGGCCAAGCGTGGTATTGGCGAGTTCGGTCAGCTTTTTGCCCTCGGCGGTGAAGTCCTGACCGAGACCCTTGTAATCGTCGAGTACATCGCAGATATCGTCGAGATTGTCGAGGATGGAATCCGAGGTGTCGAGGAAGCCGGACAGCGAGCTGGAGGCACTCGACAGGTTGCCGGCTGCGCTCTGCAGCGCGTCCAACAGATTCTTGGTGCTGCTGGAGATTGCGCTGAGCAGTTGACCCATGCTTGCAGCCATATCCTCAGTAATCACACCTTTTTTGACCAAGGTCGTCAATATGTTCGTCATTGCGGTATTGATAGAACCGTTCAGATCATTCAGAGCCTTGATACGGTCGTTCAGATCATTCATATCGCTCTTAATGTTCTTCAGATCCTTCTTCATATTGGAAAGATCACTCTGCAGCTCACTGATATACAGCCACTCCGAACCGGTCTTATCATCCAGATCATCCATGAGATCCTCGAGATTATTCAGCGAGGTACGGATATTCTGCAGCAGCGTCTGGTACTCGGTGATATCCGCACCGGACTCCTCGAGCGTATCGAGAATGCTGTTCGTAGTCGCGTTCAGCTTAACGAGCGTGTCCTTGGTGTTATTCAGTTCCGGGATCAGCGAATCGCTTTCGCCGGTCAGCTTTTCCAGAGCGGTCAGCGCGGCATCCGTTTTGGGATCAATCGTGCCGCGGTCCTTGATCAGCTGCTGGCGCACGGCGTTAATGCCCGAAATACCGCTTGACATCGTACCCATGCCGTTCTGCATGGACTGCATGGTGTCGAGCATGCTGCTCATGCCGGAGTACAGGCTGTCGCCGGAATCGCTCAGGCGGTCCTTGACGTCCTTCAGGTCGGAGATGATATCCAGCGAGGACAGAGTAGCCGGCGTCATAAACATAAACATACCCATGCTCTCAAAGTTCTCCGAGCCGATACGCACGGTGAATGTGCTTTCCTCGCCCGGCATACCCATGAATACGACCAGCTTGTAGGTGCCCACGGACTGAACCTGTGCACCCGGTGCATCAATGGAAAGCGCCTTGCTCATGTCGATACCGGTGCCGCAGACGAGCATCATATTGTTTTTGTAGTAGTCGCTCGCGTAGCTGTTCGGCACCGCGTGAATGGTGATCTCTACCAGACCGTTTGCGCCTGCACAGTCCTCCGCCTTGACCGAAACGCCGTTCAGCTTGTAGGAAACATCAAAGTTCCACGGCATCTGGATATTGACCTTGTCGGTCGGGATGCACTCATAGTAGAAGCGCTGCTTGCTGGTGTCGGACAGCTTCCAGTACACCGAATTGTCCTTGATGACCGGCTCGTCGTAGGTGCTCATGTTGTACACATCTGCGTAGCTGCCGAAATCGGTGAACTCGGTGTGGCCGTTCAGGCTGACACCCTTTACGATGCGCGTATTGGTCGGCGCACCGTAGTAATCCATGTTGATATATACCGATTCGTCGGTTTCTACCGTGGGCGCGGCGGCCTGTGCCGCCTGCGGCAGCGTGAACGCAAGAACAAGCGAGGCTGCGGTCAGTCGGCGCAGCTTATCTGTTTTCATGGTCGTTCTCCTCCGTATTATCGTTCTGGTTGTCATTCTGGCTGTCGTTCGGCTTATTCTTGTCGCTGCCGAGACGCTGGGCCAGATGTTCAAGCTGCTCCTTACGCATCTCAATGCGGTTATGGATACGCATACGCAGCTTTTTGCCGATCATGCGCTTGTGTGCAGATTCTTCGGTCTGCTGCTGTTTGGACGGCTCCTGCGTCGGCGGCGTGTAGTTCTGCGGCAGCTTGAAGCCCTCGCCGTTCATCAGGTTCTTGAGCTTGAGGCGCAGCTCCTTGTTGCGTGCCTTGCGGTTTTCGCGGATCTGGTTCTGCAGGTTGACGCGCTGCTGGTGCAGCTCGCTCAGAATCGGCAGCTTGATCTTGGTCGCGCGGATCTTGTTCATCTTGGCGTGCTTCTTTTCTGCGTAATCCGACTTGACGATCCAGCGGTCGAACAGCATCAGGCACATCGGCAGGAAGAACAGGACCAGAATGACCGAAATCAGTGCACCGCGGCCGATCAGCTGACCCAGACCGGAAATCGCTTCGACCGAGGTCATGAAGTACAGGCCGTAGGCAACCGTCATAACGATCAGGCCGGAGGTCATAACCGATTCGGCGCTGACCGATACCGCCCGTATTGCGGCTTCTTTTTTATCTCCTTGTGAGCGGGCATCCAGATAGTTGCCGGTCATCAGTATGGAGTAGTCAACGGTTGCGCCGAGCTGGATACAGCCGACGATGATAAAGCCGAGGTACATGGTTCGCTGACCGTAAATGTACGGCAGAGCGGTGTTGATGAAGATCGCGCACTCGATCGGGATGAGTACGACGATCGGCAGGATCAGTGCCTTGTAGGTTATCGCGATAACGAGTGCTACACCCAGCAGGGAAACGATGTTGACGCGGTTGTAGTCCGGTACAATAATATCCTTAATATCCTGCGTGGACGGCGTTACGCCGACAAGGTAGGTCGTTTCGTTCGGGTAATACTTATCAATAATCGCGCGGATATTGTCCGAGAATTTGAAGGCATCGTCACTTTCACCGGCGGAACGCACGTTGATAATCACGCGTGCCCAGTTTTTCGAGTGCATCAGGCTGGTGATGTTCTCCGGCAGGAAATCCTCGGGAATGCCTTCCGGCAGAACGGACGACAGGCTGAGCGCGTACTTGACGTAGGACAGGTCGTCGATCTCCTCGGTCATCTTTTTCTCGGTGATGTTGCTGTCGGGCGGGACAAGCGCGATCATCATGTTGCTCTTGCCGAACTTGGCATTCATCTGCTGCTCGGCCTCGTAAACCGGTGTACCGGGTGAGTTTGCAACGGCCTCGTTGCCGTAAGAGAAATTCGCCATACCCTGTGCAATATAGCACGGAATGATGATGATAACAACCACAAGAAATACGATATGACGGATTTTGTACGCAAATTCACCGATGCCGCGGCCCTGTTTGGGGATAAACGGACGGTGCTGCGTCTTGGCAATGATGTTCTGCGAACGCAGGATGAGCGCCGGCATGAGCAGCAGCACGGTCAGCAGGCTGAGCGCGATGCCCTTGGCCAATACGAAGCCCATATCCGGGCCGATGCCGAAGTTCATCAGTGCCATGGCGGCAAAGCCGACGATGGTCGTCATGCCGGAAGCACCGATGGATGAAAAGGCGGTTCGCCAGGCGTTCGCCATCGCCTGTTCGGGTTCTGCACCGGTTGCGCGCTCCTGCGTGAAGGCGTGCAGCAGGAAGATGGAGTAGTCCATCGAGCAGGCCAGCTGCAGCACCGCACCAACGGCGTTGGACAGGAACGAAATCTCGCCGAAGATGATGTTCGTGCCCATATTGATGAGGATTGCAATGCCGAGCACGGACAGGAACAGCACCGGTTCAAACCACGAGGTGGTCGTGATCGTCAGAATGATGTAAATAATGACGACGGCCAGTGCCATAACACGGGCGACCTCTTTGTTAATAGTCGGGCCGAGGTTGGTATCCGATACAGCGGAGCCTGCTACCAGACCTTTGTCACCGACGATGTTTTCAATCTCATGCACTGCCTTGTGGGTCTGGTTAGACGAGTCCTTGTCGGTGAAGATAACATCCATGTAGGCGGTGTTATCCTTGTAGTAGTCGTCGATATTGTCGTAGTTGATGAATTCGCTCGAGCCGTAGATATTGGTGGCCATATCGCACCACATGACCATGTCCACACCGTCAACGTCCGCGATACGGTCCTTTATGTTTTTGGCTTCGTACAGCGTCACATCCTCGAGCATGACGCGTCCCATGCCGGGATAGGTAAATTCGTCCTCCATGATGTCCAGCGCCTGTGCGGACGGAGACGAATCCGGCAGGTATTTTGTTAAATCGTAGTTGATCCCAACCATCGGCACACAGATTAAACTGAAGATGATCAGTACGATATAGATCTTTTCAATCAGTTTTCGATTGTTAATGATCAGGTCAACAGGGCTATGTCCTTTAAGTTTCACAAAGAAAACACCATCTTTCTCAGAAATAGATATTGTGTAGGATTTCTTTTCGTGTTATAGTATAGTACATAAGGATAACGAACGCAATAATCAAATATGATAAGAGTGAATGATAACGCACAAAAATATTGTATATGTTCGTTAAAATGCGAATTACGGAAATGGAACGGAAAAAGCAATATGAATGGAGTGAAATACCATGGCAGAAGTGGAGGATAAGCGCATCCGACGAACGAAAAAGCTGCTGCGGCAGGCACTGACGCGGCTGATGCAGCAGAAGGACTTCCAGAGCATCACCGTGACCGACGTAGTGCGCGAAGCGGATATCAACCGCGGCACATTTTATGCGCATTATCGGGACGTGTATGACCTGCGCGATAAGATCGAGACAGGGATGATCGAGGATTTCCGCGGGATGATCGCAGCCATCCGCCCGAGCGAGACGGTAACGCTCAAGCTGGTGCTCAGCCGTCTGATGGATTATCTGGAGGAGAATCGTGAGATCGTCACCGCACTCATCAAGGTCAATGCGCCGGATGGTTTCGGCAAAAAGATGATCGGCGTTATCGAGGAATGCCGCATGGAGCTGCTGCCGTACCGCAGTGTCGAGGATGCGTATGCTGCACGCTTCCTTGCGACCGGTGTCATCGGCATGACCGAAAAGTGGATCACTGAGTCGCAGCCCATCCCGAAGACCGAGATGGTCAGCCTGATCACTAAGCTGCTGACACCGCTGACACCGTTGGTGCCGCAGTCGGATGCAGTGCAGAACTGAGTAAATCAGTAGGAATTTAACGGCACGAAAGGGAGTACCCGCAGGCGGGTACTCCCTTCACTGTATTATCGTTTACGCAGAACAAATTCAGCCAGCCGCTCGGTGGCATCCGGATGGGCAATCTCGCTCATGGTTCTACGCACGGTCTCCAGCCGCACCGGATTGCAGAACAGCTCGTACACCGCCTCGTCGATCGGGAAGTGCTTGGTAATGAGCGCCGCCATGCCGTTGTTGACCAGAAAATCAACATTGCGCTCTTCGTGACCGGGGATCGGATCGAACAGCAGCATCGGCAGGTTTTTCGCCAGAGCCTCGGACACGGTAAGACCGCCCGGCTTGGATACAATGCAGTCGGACGCGCTCATCATCACCTCTACGTTGTGTACAAAGCCGTAGGGATAGATCTTGCAGCTGCCCTGATAGTGTGAGGCAAACTGCTCTACATGGTAGAGCATCTTTTTGTTGTTGCCGCATACCACAAGAAACTGGAACGGCGTACCGATCTGCGACAGGCTTTCGATGTTCTTCACATGGTCGGCGTGGCCCATGCTGCCGCCCATCAGCAGGATGGTTTTCTTATTCGGGTCAATGCCGAGCTGTGCCGCCGCGTCCTCGCGGGACAGCTTTTCGTTGAATTTCGGGTGCACCGGAATGCCGAACGGCAGGATGCGGTCCTCCGGAATGCCGCGCTGCACACAGCGGTAGGTGAGCAGTTCACTCGCAGTGACGATGTACTGCACGCGCGGCACATCCTCCCAGTATGGGTGGAGCGTGTAGTCGGTAACAATGCCGATGGTCTCAATATCGGCGAGTTTTTTGCGTTTTTTCAGTTCATCGACCATCTGCGCCGCAAAAACGTGCGTACAGATGATAACATCGGGCACATGGTTCGCAATGACCTTGGCAAACTTGGACGCACCGAGTGCGTTGATGATATTGATAATGCTCGGCGCAGAGTTAAAATAGCTTGCGCCGTTGTTCTCGGCCAGTTGGTAGACCAGACGGTACAGCGTCTGCATGTGTTTGGAGGAGAACAGATAGCCCTTGTCGATGGTGGTTTTGATCAGGTTGCTGATATAGGCGTAAACATCCAGTGTGTGAACTTCCGCGCCCTTGGATTCCAGCATATCGCCGATGGCCTTTGCGGTGGCATGGTGGCCGAATCCGGCGGTGACGGATAAAATCAGTACTCTCATACAATGCCTCTCCTTATATTGCGGCGTTTGTGCTGACTGGACTGGTCAGCACGCCTAAAGATATTTTATCGTAAACATGTGAAAAAATCAAACTACACTTTAGTTAAATGTATGCGGATAAGCGATATGCAGCGGTATTTCCGGTATCATATATTCCTTTTTTTCAGGTCCGGCAGGAGTTTTTCTCGGTTAGCTATTTTATTCCGGGCGATTTTGTACTATAATAAATCTGATAAACAAAAATACAGGAGGCTTAGGGAAATGGCTCTGTCTATTAAGCCCTACATTGAAAATAAGGAACGCATCCACCTGATCGGCATCGGCGGCGTATCCATGAATTCGCTTGGCGAGCTGCTGCTCAGCCGCGGTGTGCCGATTTCCGGCTCCGACCGTCTGCGTACGGATGTTACCGCACGGCTGGAGGCTCTGGGTGCAAAGATTACCTACGAGCACAAGCCGGAGAACGTCGAGGGTGCGTCGCTCATCGTGCGCACCGCTGCTGTGCATGACGAAAATCCGGAGATTGTCCGCGCCCATGAGCTGGGCATTCCGGTTATGGAGCGTGCCGAGGCATGGGGACACCTCATGCGCGATTATGACAACGTGGTCTGCCTGGCCGGCACGCACGGCAAGACAACTTCCACCTCGATGATGACGCTCATGACCATGGAGGCGCAGATGGACCCGACCGTTATGGTCGGCAGCAACCTGCCTGCCATCGGCGGTACGCTCCGTATCGGCGGCAAGGGCTGTTTTGTGGCTGAAAGCTGCGAATACTGCAACTCGTTCCTGCGCTTTGCACCGACCGTTGCGGTTATCCTCAATGTGGAGGAGGATCATCTCGACTTCTTCAAGGATATCAACGACATCATCCACTCGTTCCATGAGTTTGCCGAGCTGACCCCGATGAACGGTCTTGTTGTCGTCAACGGCGATGACCCGCATGCAATGCGCAGTGTGGCAGGCATCAACCGCAAGGTTCGTACCTTCGGCACGAGCGCAACCTCGGACGTTTACCCGACCGACGTGCGCGACGAGAACGGCTACTACCGCTTTACCGTTATGGTAGAGGGGAAGGAGTACGCTAAGGTGGCGCTGTCCGTTCCGGGGCGTCATAACATGCTGAACGCTCTGGCGTGCTGCGCCGCTGCTGAGTTTCTCGGTGTGCCGGGTGACGCTGCCGAGTGCGGTCTGAACAAGTTCACCGGTTCGTCCCGCCGTTTCCAGTTGGTCGGCAAAATGCCGAACGGCGCAACCGTCGTAGACGATTACGCGCATCATCCGAGCGAGATGAAGGCCACGCTGAACACCGCGAAGGAAATGCACTTCGACCGTATCCTGTGCGCGTTCCAGCCGCACACATATACCCGCACTAAGGCGTTGTTCCACGAGTTTGTGGAGGCGCTCGGGATGTGCGATCAGGCGGTTCTTGCTCCGATCTATGCCGCCCGCGAGAAGAATACCATCGGCATTTATTCCTCGGATATCGCCAGGGAGGTGCCGGGCGCGGTATCGTTTGACAGCTTTGACGAGATTGCGGATTATCTCCGTAAGGAGGCAGGCCCGAATGATCTGGTGCTCACCATGGGCGCCGGCAATATCAATGAAGTCGGACCGATGCTGATTAAGAATAAGTAAAGAGATAACGAGAAAACCCGCTTTCGAGCGGGTTTTCTTTTGTCAAAATAGATACAGTGCGCCGAGTTGTACCCCAGGGTACCTTCTCTTGCCCTTCGGGCAATTCACCTTGTGCCCCTGCCGGGCAGGCATGACCCGTTCGCTTTGAAGCGAAAACCAATCAAATTTACAGAATGAAAAAATTTTTGAATCCTACTTGACAAAAACGCATAAATGGTTCATACTACAGATATAGAGAATTGTACAATTTGTATAATTCCGGTTGGTAAGGAGGGTGCGTTATGAATAACAACTTGATTATTACTATTGGTCGTGAATATGGTACCGGTGGTCGTGAGATCGGTCAGAAGCTGGCGCTCCGTCTGGGCGTTCCGTTCTATGACCGGGAACTTATTACCCGTGCGGCTAAAAAGACCGGATTTGACGAAAAACTGTTTGAGCAGCTCGACAAGCGTGCCACCAACAGCTTCCTGTACTCGCTGACGATGTTCGGTTCGGTTGGTCTGAACGGCATGAGCCTGACCGATCAGCTGTATCTGGCTCAGTCCAATATCATCCGCGAGATGGCAGAGGATTCCTCGTGTGTTATCGTTGGCCGCTGTGCAGACCATGTACTGCGTGACTTCCCGAATAAGTTCGATTTCTTCATCCATGGCTCGATTGAGGACCGTGTAAAGCGCGTTCAGACCTGCGGTGATTACGTCATCGAGGGCAAGACGCCCGAGGCTGCTCTCGAGAAGATGGATAAGCAGCGTTCTACCTATTACAATTACTATACCGGCAAGGTATGGGGCAAGTGCGACCATTACGACCTCTGCATTAACGCAGGCCGTCTGGGCGTTGAATATTCCACCGATATTATTCTGGAGTACATCAATCGCCTGAAGAAGTAACTGCTGTATAGGGAAAAGAGAAAAGAGAGAGTGCGGAAAGGTCGTCCCTTGCGGACGGCCTTTCGCATTTTTACAGATAAAAGGATAGGAGAAAAACGATGAAAATACGAAGAATTATTGCTGTATTCGCAGCGGTTTTTGTACCGTTTCTGCTATTTCGTGTGGGATCAGGATTGACCGAGCAGCAGAATGTCACACTGCGCGATTATACGGTTTCCGAGGATGGGAAAACGCTGACACTCCATGCAGCTGTCTTTCCGCCGATTGAGGATATCCGGGATTATAAGGACGAGCCGAAGAACGGCGAACATTATCTCACGTTTTACAACGCATTCGGCAGTGCAAACACGATGAGTGCGGGATACACCGTTGTCCTGCCGATTGAGAATACGGATAAGGCGGTTTATTTTAATGATGCCGACGGCTTCTATCTGGTTCTGCAGAAGAATGCGCTGACCGGTGAGTGGGTACGACCGTAAATTTCCGCAGAACAGGGAACCAAACCGCCCCGATTTCGTCTAACCGAACAAAGGAGGAATCGCTATGAAAAAATTGCTTGCAGGAACACTCACAGCGGCGCTGGTGCTTGGGTTGACAGGATGCGCTGAGCCATCATCAGATGAGCCGTTAACTGAAAAACCCGTCATCTACCTCTACCCTGAGCAGGAAACGACGGTTTCCGTATCGCTGGATTACGCGGGCACGCTCACCGCGACCTATCCAGCATACGAGAACGGCTGGCGCGTCACCGCCGAGCCGGACGGCACGCTGTACGATGAGAACGGCGACGAATACTCCTACCTGTTCTGGGAGGGCGAGAACAAGACCGACTACGACTTCTCTACTGGCTTCTGCGTAGCCGGAGCGGATACGGCGGATTTTCTCCGCGAAAAACTGGCCGAGATCGGCTTGACACCGCGCGAGTACAACGAGTTCATCGTGTATTGGCTGCCGAAAATGCAGGATAACCCGTACAACCTTATTTCGTTCCAGTCCGAGGCGTACACAGATGCCGCCAAGCTGGACATTGATCCGACACCGGACAGCGTTCTCCGCGTATTCATGGCGTGGAAGCCGCTGGGCGGCTCGCAGACCATCGAGCCGCAGACATTCACGTCGTTTGCGAGAGACGGCTTCACCGTTGTGGAATGGGGCGGCTGCGAGGTGAAATGAGCACAAAAAAACCGCCGAAATTTCGGCGGTTTTTCTTTTAAGGGATTTAATCCTGCGAGGTACGCAGCTGCGGCATTGTAGTGCACAGCGGCTTCCAAACCAGGATGGAAATAGAGTAGTCCAGCATGGAGTGAATGACCGTGCCGAGACCAACCAGTAGAACAACGCTTGCAACAAAGCCGTTTGCGAGCTGCTCAGCAGTGAACAGCGCACCGGACATAAAGAACGGCGTAACGATGATCATCTCGGCGGCAGCGTGCAGCAGTGCAATGATGAAGTTGAATACGGTGCTTGCAACCGGACGGTTGATGATATCCGGATTGCGCTTGAGATAGGCTGCACCGATGAACGCGAACACGATATGGGACGCCGCACGCAGTGCAATGATTGCCGGCGTGGTAAGGAAGAAGCCAATGGTTGTGCCGATGCAGACCGCTACGGCAACCGCCGGAGAGATGAACATGCCGAGGAATACGGCAACGTGGCTTGCCAGCGTGAAGGACATCGGGCCAAGTACGATACGCGGCATAAACATCGGGACAACAATGCCAATGGCACAAAGAATACCGGCCAGCACCATGTGGTACAGCTTGTTTTTCGTCATAGTCATAAGTGATACAATTCCTTTCCGATCCCTTTATTTGTGAACAGATAGAAGTATACAACATAAAACAACACCTGTCAAGACACCTTGTTCACAAAAAGTTTGGTTGCCTGTAAAAACAGGTTATGCTATAGTAAGGGCAGACAAGCAGTAAGGTCAGAAAGGAAGACAGGCATGATCTCGATCGACCGATTTGAAGAAATATTATCCGATCTCGCGGAGGAGATTCCGCAGTCGTTTTACGAGGAACTGAACGGTGGTATCGTCGTGGAACCCGGGTATCTTCTGCACCCGGAGGACCGCAACGGCACCCTGTATGTGATGGGGCAGTACCGCATTGATCCGGCGATGGGCAAATATATTGTAATGTACTACGGCTCGTTCAAGCGGGCGTACCGCCATATGGATGAGGATGAGCTGACCGAAGAAATGCGAAAAGTTCTGCGGCATGAATTCCGTCATCACGTCGAGGGACGCGCCGGTGTGCGTGATCTGGAGGTATGGGACGCGGAGCAGATCGCTATGTATAAGGAGCAGCAGGCAGATAACGAGTAAAAGAAAACCACCCGAACGAAACCTGTCGTTCGGGTGGTTGCGGTTGTCGCGAAACTACAGTTTCGCCGACAAGCAGGAACGGACCGTAGGCCGTTCCAAAGTCGTACGAAAGTTCCTCCCGATGGTCGAAACTTTTTTTCGCCAGAAGTGTAAAAAGCCAGATACATGCTCCGGATTTTTACGAATTTGCACAGCAAATTCTATTTCATGCGCGCTGCCGTGCGGCAGCGTCAGCATCGCAAAACGGACTTTATTGATAGACTGAACCACCCGAACGAAATCTGTCGTTCGGGTGGTTTTTAGTTATCCTCGAGCAGCAGAAAGCCTTTGTCCTTGAGTCCCTGAATTACGCGTTCGAGCGTCTTCTCATCCGTAGCGCGGATGGTGTGCAGGTGGATGCCGCCGGTCAGGTTGGACAGCGGCCGGGAGCCGGACTGCTGAATCTTCTCGTTAAACGCGTCGGCGTCATACCGCGAGAAAATGTGCAGCGGTGCACAGATCTGACCGTATACAGCGTGCTCGACCGTCACATCAATCACGGCTCCGCCGAGATCGACGACCGTGTATAGCTCCTCAAGCATGCGGCTGTTGTCGTGGTGGCTGACAATGTGCCGCTCCGCACAGGCCGGCGCCGAGGTGTTCTCCAGAATATATCCGCGCGGCGTAGCGAGCACGGCCAATCCGCCTGCACGCAGCAGCGCAACATCGCCTACAATAATCTGGCGGCTGACACCGCATTGCGCGGCCAGCGCGGTCGCCGATAACGGCCCGTTCGCCTGTGCAAGCAGGTGGGTGATTTTAGTGCGTCGTTCCGCAGCGTTCATGGTTAGTCACTCCTTACATCCTTATATGATAGCAAAAGTTGACGGAGTATGCAAGTGTCAAGATGGGAGAGATTATGCAAGGTAGGAGTTAGGAGTGAGGAGATCGGAGTTTTGTAATTATTGGGCGTTGCGTGGGCGGCCACTGGCCGCCCCTGCGGTTAGGCAATGTGCAGATGGTTGACAAACGGTGCGCCGAGGTCGCACCCCAGGGCACCTTCTCTTGCCCTTCGGGCAATTCACCTTGCCGCACCCTACGGTAAAATTGGTTAATAATTGTAATTCGTAGGTGCTGTCCGTAGCCATCAGACAAACGAGTTGCGCGGCACAGTCATCCCCCAGGGGACCCTCTCTTGCCCTTCGGGCAATTCACCTTGTGCCGCGCCTGCGGAGAGTAGCCGATATGTGTAGCAGCAAGGAATCTGGCATTGCGTAGAGGTAAAGAAATGGGCGGACACATTGGTCCGCCCCTACGGTAGAAAAACTCCTCTGCCGTTCCTTTATAGTCTCAGTTCTGAAAATTTCGCCGTGCTTTCTAAGGGAAAGGGGTGATTCACAAGAGGGTGGAAACCGCAGGTGTCTACCCTCTTGTGCCCCCGCCGGGTAGGCGCACTCCCCGCTGAGGTTCAGCGAAAACCTCCCGCCCGTTAGGGGCGAACCCGCTGACGCAGTTCGTGTGCCCCAGTCAGCCGGTGCAGAGAAAGGAGCCGCCCCGTCGGGGCGAACACGCTCACGCAGTTCGCGCGCCCCGCTCAGCCGGTGCAGAGAAACAGGCTCCCGCCCGGCAGGAACTTACGAAAGTCTCCGCTTGAACTCCTCATACCCGAACATCCGCACGACCTCATCCGTGCCGTCGGCGCGTCTTACCGCGATGAGCGGCAGCGGCATGCCGTTAAACGTATTGGTCTTGACCATGGTGTAGAGCGCCATGTCCTCGAACACGACCTGCTCACCGGCGCCGAGCGCCACATCGAACGAATACTCACCGATGACGTCGCCTGCGAGGCAGGAGCGGCCGGTCAGCAGATAGGTGAACGCCTTTTTCCCCGGCTCGCCGCCGCGGTACACCAGCGGACGGTACGGCACCTCGAGCACGTCCGGCATATGGCACGCCGCCGAGGTATCCAGGATCGCAATGTCCTTGTGGTTGTGCATCACCTCAAGCACGGTGGCGACCAGATAGCCCGCATTCAGCACAACGGCCTCGCCCGGCTCCAGATAAACCTGCACCTTGTACTTTTTCTGCAGATAATCAATGCAGTGCACCAGCGTTTCCACATCGTAATCCGCGCGGGTGATGTGGTGGCCGCCGCCGAGGTTGATCCATTTCAGGCCATCCATATACTGACCGAAATTCTGCTCAAATGCAGCGACAGTCCGCACCAGATCGTCCGAATTCTGCTCGCAGAGCGTGTGGAAATGGAAGCCCTCAATGCCGTCGAGCAGCTCCGGCTGAAAATTCTCTATCGTAATGCCGAGGCGCGAATCCGGACCGCACGGGTCGTACATCGCGTGGTCGCTCGGCTGCGTGGAGCACTCCGGATTGAGCCGCAGGCCGCAGCTCTTCCCTGCCGCGCGGGCAAGACTGCCGTAGGCCTTCCACTGCGTGAACGAGTTGAACACAATGTGGTCAGCGTACTCCAGAAGCTCGCGGAACTCGCCCTCCGCGTAGGCCGGCGCGTAAACATGGGTCTCGCCGCCGAATTCCTCATGACCGAGCCGTGCCTCGTACAGACCGGAGGCCGTTGTGCCCGCCAGATACTCCCGAATCAGCGGGTACACGGAAAACATCGAGAACGCCTTCTGCGCCAGCAGGATCTTCGCACCGGTGCGTCTGGCAACGTCCCGCAGGACGGCCAGATTCTGCACCAGGCGGTTTTCATCGAGCAGGTAGCAGGGCGTAGGAAGCTCAGTAAATTTCATATCAGTCCACCAGCACCGGCTTGTCGTTAATCTGCCACGGCAGACCCCACTTATTCAGCGCCTCCATATACGGATCGGGATCAAACTCCTCCACCGTGTACACGCCCGGCTTGTTCCACTTGCCGGTCAGCAGCATCGCCGCGCCGATCATCGCCGGAACGCCGGTGGTGTAGCTGATGGCCTGCGAGCCGACCTCGCGGTAGCACTCCTCGTGGTCGCAGACGTTGTAAATGTAGGCGGTCTTTTCCTTGCCGTCCTTCTTGCCGGTGAAAATGCAGCCGATGTTGGTCTTGCCCTTGGTGCGCGGACCGAGCGTTGCCGGATCGGGCAGCAGCGCCTTGAGGAACTGGATCGGCACGATCTGGTGGCCCTCAAACTCGATCGGGGTGGTGGACAGCATGCCGACGTTCTCCAGGCAGTTCATGTGGGTCAGGTAGGACTGACCGAAGGTCATGAAGAAGCGGATGCACTGCACGCCCGGAATATTCTTCGCCAGAGACTCGATCTCCTCGTGGTGGAGCAGGTACATGTCCTTGTGACCGACCTGATCGAAGTCGTACTCGCGCTTGATGCTCATCGCCGGAATTTCAACCCAGTGACCGTTCTCCCAGTACGAACCCGGTGCGGATACCTCACGCAGATTGATCTCCGGGTTGAAGTTGGTCGCAAACGGATAGCCGTGGTCGCCGCCGTTGCAGTCGAGGATGTCGATGGTGTCGATTTCATCGAACAGATGCTTCTGTGCGTAAGCGCAGTACGCCTGCGTTACACCCGGGTCAAAGCCGGAGCCGAGCAGAGCGGTCAGACCGGCGTCCTCAAACTTTTTCTTGTACGCCCACTGCCAGGAGTAGTCGAAGTACGCGGTAAAGCCCTCGTCCTTGCAGCGCTTCTCGTAAATGGCGCGCCACTCCGGATCGTCGGTGTCCTCCGGCTCGTAGTTAGCAGTATCCATGTAGTTTACGCCGCACTTGAGGCACGCATCCATGATGGTCAAATCCTGATACGGCAGCGCAATGTTCATCACGATGTCCGGCTTGTACTCGTCGATGAGCGCGCACAGCTCGTCCACGTTGTCCGCGTCCACCTTGGCGGTGCGGATCTTGGTTGCGGTCGTGCCGTCCAGCTTCTCCTTAATCGCGTCGCACTTGCTCTTGGTGCGGGACGCGATCATAATTTCCTCAAAAACGTCGCTGTTCTGGCAGCACTTGTGGATAACTACGCCGGCAACGCCGCCGCAGCCGATGATCAATGCTCTTCCCATTGTTAATTCCTCCTCATTTTTAACTGTATATATAATTTAGATTTATTGAATGGTCTTTATTTGTTAAACTGCCGCTTGAGAAGCGAACGGAACTGCGCAGGCGGCAGCCTTTTTCTCTGCACCGGCTGAGCGGGGTACTCGAACTGCCGCAGGCGGGTTCGCCCCTAACGGGCGGCAGCCTGTTTCACTGCACCGGCTGACTGGGGCACACGAACTGCCGCAGGCGGGTTCGCCCTATCCGGGCGGGGGGGGTTCGCTGAACCTCAGCGGGGAGTGCGCCTACCCGGCGGGGGCACAAGAGGGTAGA
>OKSH01000180.1_pt1 | contig 65996 bp, 56 predicted proteins | sample 1601231 | NCBI WGS metagenome assembly OKSH01 (sample SAMEA3541596, study PRJEB24748) | human gut metagenome | biome: human gut; feature: human-associated habitat; material: faeces | place: China | collected 2012
TAGAGCACTTGACTTTTAATCAAGTTGTCCGGGGTTCGAATCCCCGCACGCTCATGGAATGAGAGTGAAGTAGTATATAAGTATTGCTTCTTTTTTTGCTAAAAATGATTGACAGAAGTCAGAAAAATGTTTATATTATATTTTAATAAAAGGGAGTAATCGGCATCTATTTATTTTTAAGGATAGATGTTTACGATGACGTCAGTACGATGACAGACAGGTCATCCGTATCGTAATGAAATGGTGAGACTTTTATTGCATAGTTTTTGTGCAATAAAGGGCTCTTTTTTTATTATTAAGATTTACGCTTTATTTTGCACAACGGTTTTGTATAACTTTGCACAACAGAAAGGAGAATAAGATGTTAACAAGTGAACAGGCAAAGAAGAATCAGGAAAAATATGGATTCAATGAATTGACGGAAGGAAAAAAGAAAAGTGTACTCCGGATATTTCTGGAACAATTCAAAGATTTTCTGGTTATTATATTGATCGTGTCGGCGGTCATATCAGGAATTCTCGGAGATGCGGAGAGTGCAATTGTTATCTTCGTCGTGATCACGATGAACGCGGTTCTTGGAACGATACAGACGGTAAAGGCGGAGCAGTCACTGGACAGTTTAAAGCAGTTATCGGCACCGGAAGCCAAGGTGGTGCGTGATGGCAGCGTGATCCAGATCCCGTCCAGGGAAGTCACGATCGGTGATGAAGTGATCCTCGAAGCAGGAGACTGTATCCCGGCAGACGGAAAGCTGATCGAATGTGCAAGTCTGAAAGTAGATGAAAGTGCTCTGACGGGAGAAAGCATTTCTATAGAGAAGAATCTGGATGAAGTGGAAGAAGCTGCGGCACTGGGAGATCAGACGAACCGAGTATTTTCCGGAAGCTTCGTCACATATGGAAGAGGAAGATATGAAGTAACTGCGATCGGTATGAAGACAGAAGTCGGAAAGATTGCAGATCTTATGAAGAATACTTCGGAAAAGAGGACACCGCTGCAGGTGAATCTGGATGATTTCGGAAAGAAATTATCGGTGCTGATCCTGGCATTTTCTGTAGTGATATTCGGAGTGAATGTATTTCAGGGTGAATCGTGGGGTTCTGCATTTATGTTTGCTGTTGCACTTGCAGTTGCGGCAATACCGGAGGCTTTAAGCTCGATCGTTACGATCGTGTTATCCTTCGGTACGCAGAAGATGGCAAAGGAACATGCGATCATACGTAAGCTGCAGGCAGTGGAAGGTCTGGGAAGTGTATCGATTGTCTGTTCGGATAAGACGGGAACGCTTACGCAGAATAAGATGACGGTCGAGGATTATTATGTAAATGGAAAGAGGATTTCGGCAGGAAAAATTGATCTGAAGAATGAAAATGAAAAATTACTTTTAAGATTCAGTATCCTGTGTAATGATTCTACGAATACGGACGGACAGGAGATCGGTGATCCGACAGAGACGGCGCTCATCAATCTTGGAACGAATCTTGGTATTGATGCGATGCAGGTAAGGGAGAGATACCCGAGATTGTCGGAAGTGCCGTTTGACAGTGACCGGAAACTGATGTCGACTGCTCACAATATGAATGATGCACTCCTTCAGGAAGGCCATATGATGATCGTAAAAGGTGCGGTAGATGTCCTGTTGGAGCGTATGGACAGAATACGGGTTGGGAATACTGTAAGGAGGATGACAGATTCCGACCGGGAGGACATTGCCGTCCAGAACATGCAATTTTCCAGAGAAGGCTTAAGGGTTCTTGCATTTGCATATAAGCAGATGGAGGAAGAGAAAGAGATCGGTACGGAGGATGAGGACCAGCTGATATTTATCGGTCTGATCGCAATGATGGATCCGCCGAGAGAAGAATCGAGACTTGCGGTGGAAGAGTGCAGACGTGCGGGAATCCGTCCGATCATGATTACCGGTGACCATAAGATTACTGCAGCGGCTATTGCAAAGAGAATCGGCATCTTAAAAGAAGAATCGGAGGCCTGCGAGGGAGCCGTAATTGAAGATATGTCGGACGAGGAGCTGCAGGATTTTGTAGAAGGAATCTCTGTGTATGCGAGGGTTTCGCCGGAACATAAGATCAGAATTGTCCGTGCATGGCAGGAAAAGGGGAATATCGTAGCAATGACAGGTGACGGTGTGAATGATGCACCGGCGTTGAAACAGGCCGATATCGGTGTTGCGATGGGAGTGACCGGAAGTGAGGTTGCCAAGGATGCGGCAGCGATGGTCCTGACGGATGACAATTTCGCAACCATTGTAAAAGCTGTGGAAAATGGAAGAAATCTGTATCAGCATATTAAAAATGCGATTCAATTCCTGTTGTCCGGTAACTTCGGGGCAATTCTGGTTGTATTATGTGCATCCGTTGCCGGACTGCCGGTTCCATTTGCACCGGTGCATCTGCTGTTTATCAATCTGCTGACAGACAGTCTGCCGGCAATTGCACTGGGAGTAGAACCACATTCCAAAGCGGTTATGGAGCAGAGACCACGACCAATGAGTGAGTCAATCCTTACAAAGCCATATCTGCTGAGTATCGCAACGGAAGGAGTAAGCATCGGCGTAATGACGATGGCTGCATTCCTGATCGGATACACAAGCCAGAATGCAGCTCTTGCAAGTACGATGGCATTCGGAACCTTATGCATGAGCCGTCTGGTGCATGGATTTAACTGTAAGGATGATAAACCGGTAATATTTACAAAGAGATTCTTTAATAATAAGTATCTGATCGGAGCATTTGTCCTGGGTATGATCCTGATCACAAGTGTTCTTATGATTCCGGGACTGCACGGAATGTTCAAAGTAGTTACGTTGAGCCTGAAGCATCTGATGACAGTATACGGGCTTGCATTGTTGAATCTTCCTGTGATCCAGGGAATGAAATATTTGAAAGAGAGATAGAAACAGAGAATGGAATTGAGAAAAGAAACGGTAAAACAGATCAGGGGGCTGATCGTATTTACGGCATTATTGATCGTCTGTCTGTGGAAATATGATGTTGTGATGGATGCGTTTAGATTCGTATTGAATATTTTATATCCATTTCTGCTTGGTGGTGCGATTGCATTCGTCTTAAGCGTTCCGATGAATTTTGTGGAAAGAAAATTATTCACGGAGAGAAAGCTTCCTGAAAAATATAAAAGAAAATATGCCAGAGGGATCAGTCTTCTGATCGTTCTTTCCGGTGTGATCGGGCTTCTTGCAATTATCATGTTCGGGCTGATTCCGCAGCTTGCCGGGACATTTGCCAGTCTCGGCAAGAGTATCCAGGATTTTATCCCGCAGCTGCAGGAGTGGGCAGATCATTGGTTTCATAATAATAAGGAGATCATGAATGTAGTCAACAATCTGGAATTTGACTGGAACAAGGTGATGGAGGCTGCGATGGAGTTCCTGAAGAACGGAGCCGGAAGTATGCTGGAATCTACGATCAATACGGCGAAAAATATCATTGGTGCCGTGGGAACATTCTTTATCGCTTTTGTATTTGCAATGTATATTTTGTTGCAGAAAGAAAAGCTGGGAAGACAGGCGAAAAAAGTGTTATTTGCATTTGTCAGAAAGGGAAGGGCAGAGGCTGCGCTGGAGGTTCTTGCATTGACATATAAGACATTCTCTAGTTTTCTGACGGGACAGTGTGTAGAGGCTCTGATCCTGGGATCCATGTTCGTGATTGCGATGACGCTGCTTAGGCTTCCGTATGCACTTCTTACGGGAATTGTGATCGCATTTACCGCATTGATCCCGATCTTTGGAGCATTTATCGGCTGTGCGGTCGGTGCATTTCTGATATTTATGGTGAGTCCGGTCCAGGCATTGATATTTATCGTACTGTTCCTGGTACTCCAGCAGATAGAGGGCAATCTGATCTATCCGCATGTGGTGGGCAATTCGGTCGGCCTTCCGTCTATCTGGGTGCTGGCTGCGGTAAGTATAGGCGGAAGCCTGATGGGTATCGTTGGAATGTTGATCTTTATTCCGCTGATGTCAGTGTTCTATGCTTTGTTCCGGGAAGTTGTCTACATTAAACTGCGGCAGAAAAAGATTTATCCACAGGATATTTCGTGAGTGGGGATAAGTTTATGGATGTGATCATTTATTGTGGATGAGGCGGATATCAGTTTTGAAAAAATGTGTGTGTTCTTTTAATTTACAATAGATGATAGCAACAGTAGTGCTATCATGGGTGAGAGAATACTGGCTCCAATAATGGAAGCTGTCGGGATAATCCCAGCTTCGAAAGAAATTTTCATCAGACCGATCCAGAAAGACATGACATCGATCATGGTGATACAAAGTGAGATGATTTCTGTGGATGAATTAAGTGTATCATTGGTAATATCAGGAATTCTGCCTGTGAATGCGGCGTATACGATGCCAGTGAGGATTATGAAAGACAAGAGATAATTTAGCATAAATAATACTTTGGTATGTGGATATCTGATAATAAGTATGTGGAAGGTTTGATGAATATGATGATATAAATATACTTGGTAAATGTGCACAAATAAAAAAATATATATTATGAATTATTACTATTTACAAATAATTCATAATAAAGCATAATATAAACATCAAACATCCTACGTTATACATACTACGTAGGCAGAACGGAGGAAAAAATGAAAGTAGCATTAGTTTACACAAGTACAACACCTGAATTGATTGAATTAGTAGAAAAAGAAGTAAAGGCATTATTACCTGCTGATACAGAGATCCAGAGTTATCAGGATCCATCTATCTTAGCAGAGGTTAGAGATAATGGTTATGTAACAGCAGCACCTGCAGCAAGACTGATAGGTATGTATATGCAGGCAATTACAGACGGAGCTGATGCAATCCTGAACTTATGCTCATCTGTTGGGGAAGTTGCAGATGCAGCACAGGATGTGGCAAGATACGCAGGAATCCCGATCGTAAGAGTGGATGAAGAGATGTGCAGAGAAGCAGTCAGACAGGGGAACAAGATTGCAGTTATGGCAACTCTGCCAACTACACTGGAGCCGACAAAGAATACGATCAAACGTGTAGCAAGAGAGATGAACAGACATGTAGAACTGATTGATTGTTTGGTTGATGGGGCATTTGGACTAGATCAGGATCAGTTCAAAGCACTGATGACAGAGTATGCCGGAAAAGTAGCAGATGAAGCAGATGTCATCTTATTTGCACAGGGATCTATGGCTTATTGTGAAGAAATCATTCATGACAAATATGGTAAGTTAGTAGTATCCAGCCCAAAATTTGGTGCAGCAGCATTAAAAACAGCGTTAGAAAACAAAGGCCTTATGTAAGAAAAGGTCAGGAGGATAACATGATAAAGGGAAGATGGAAAAAATTCTTGTCAGCACTGATGATTGGAACAATGGTCTGTTCACTGGCAGGATGTGCAAAAGGACAGGGAGAAAAAGAACAGGTTACTTTAAGAATGACTCATACACAGCAGCCGGATTCAATCAGTGATCTTACCGCGAAAGAGTTTAAAAAAGAGGTTGAAAAGAAAAGTGACGGACGAATCAAAGTAGAGATTTATCAGAACTGCGGATTATCCGGAGGAGATCTTACAAAAGCAATTGAACTTGTACAGGCTGGAAACATTGACATTCACGCATGTGCACCGGCGAACATCGCAAACTATGATCCAAGATTTTACGCATTCTGGCTTCCATTCTTATTTGATTCAACAGAAGACATGGTCAAGTTTGTAAATAATGATAAAGTTAAAAAGGAAGTTAACGGATGGTGTAATGATCTGGAGATGAGCATGCTCGGTATTAACAATGCCGGAGCAAGACAGATCTCAAGCAATAAGAAGATCACATCACCGGAAGATCTGAAGGGAATGAACATCCGTGTGCCGGGTGCTAATATCTTCATTGATCTGTACAGAAAATATTTCAAAGCAAATCCGACAGCGATGGATTTCTCAGAAGTATATACTTCACTGCAGCAGGGAACGATCGACGGACAGGAGAATCCAATCGCAGTATTTAACTCATCCAAATTCTCAGAAGTTCAGTCACATATCTTAATGTGGGACGGAGTAAGAGATACGAACATCTGGGTAATCAGTAACAAGACACTGAACAAATTATCTGATGAAGATGCAAAGTTGGTACAGGATTGTGCAAGTGATGCACTTGAATGGGGAAATGAATATCTTGCAGAAAATGAATCAGATATCGTGGAACAGTTAAAGAAACAGGGAGTTGAAATTGATGAACTCACTGATGATGAAAAAGAAGCATTTAAAGAAGCATGTTCAGGTATCTATGATGAATATGCAGATGTAGTAGGCCAAGATGTTATTGACTTATTTAGAGGACAAAAATAAAGGGGAATTACAATGGATAAATCAAAAAGTATTCTGAGAGAGATTTGGGATAATTTTGAAGAATATATCTGTGCGATCGCGCTGGTAATTATGGCAGTTGTTACGTTCGTCAATGTATTCTCGAGAAAAGTTACCTGGTTTAACATGTCGTTCAGCCAGGAACTTGTAACAACGATGTTTGTCTGGGTATGCTGTCTGGCAGCAGCAAGTGCATTTAAGACAGATTCACACATGGGATTTGCATTCCTGACAGACAAATTAAGAGGCAGAGCAAGAACAATTCATGCGTATGCAAGAATGATCGTCTGCATTGCAAACTATGTGATCTGGATCATCTGGGGCGCAATTATGGTTTACAGACAGTACAAATATGGTCTGTTAACAGGTGTGCTGGAGATGCCGAGTTGGCTGATCGGTTTAGCAATTCCGTTATCAGGAATTTTCTCTATCATCCGTATAATCCAGTATGAAATGAAACACCGTAAAAATCCAGAAGAAATGAAACTGAGAAAGGAGAAATAGAAAAATGGTTGCAGCAGTATTATTTATATCGTTGGTTGTATTCATCTTTCTGAATATACCGATCTCGATTTCGCTTGGATTATCAAGTGTTCTGGCTTTGATAGCAAGTGGATCACCGCTTGGAGTTATTCCGTCTATGATGCAGGCAACAGTACAGAAGTTCTCGCTTCTTACAATTCCACTGTTCGTACTTGCAGGTGTATTGATGGACAAAGGAGGAATCTCCAAAAGACTGATCAATTTGGCAGACAGTATGATGGGACCTGTACATGGAGGCCTTGGATACATTTCCGTAATCTGTGCATTATTTTTTGCGGCAATCTCAGGTTCCGGTACAGCAACCGTAGCAGCTATGGGATCTATACTAATTCCAGCTATGGTAAAACAGGGATATGATGCAGGATTCTCAAGTGCATTATCTGCGATATCCGGTTCACTTGGAACGGTTATCCCGCCAAGTATTACATTTATTATCTATGGAATGATTACGGGAGAGTCGATCAGTGATCTGTTCCTTGCAGGTATTGTACCTGGAATTATTTTTGCACTGATCTTATGCCTGACAGTACTTTATTACTCTGTAAAAAATGACTGGAAAGGTGATACAGAAAGATCTTCTGGAAAAGAGATCTTAAAAGCATTCTTAAATGCACTTCCTGGATTCTTAAGTCCGGTTATCGTACTTGGAGGAATCTATTCAGGAATCTTTACACCGACAGAGGCAGCAGCCGTAGCAGTAATCTACAGCTTCATTGTTGGTAAATTCATTTACAAAGAATTAGACTTTTCAGCAATCAAAGAGACACTGTTCAGTACAGCTAAGACAACAGGTATTATCCTTTTAATCATCATGAATGCAGGTATTTTCTCATGGGTACTGACACAGCAGGGAATTGCTACAAAACTGACAGAGCTGGCAATCGGATTCACAGATAACAAATACATTATGCTGATCATTATTAACATTGTATTCCTGATGGCAGGTTGTGTAATGGACAACACAAGTGCTTTATACATCCTGGTGCCGATCATCATGCCAATCGCAAAAGCACTGGGAATCGATATGATTCATTTAGGAGTTATCCTGGTACTGAACCTTTCTATCGGACAGGTTACACCACCGGTTGGACCAAACCTGTATGTTGCGGCTGATATCGGAAAGGTTAAGTTTGAAGAAATCTGTAGAAAAATGGTGCCATTGTTATTGATGTCAATTGCAGCACTGCTGATTATCACGTATGTTCCGTGGCTTACAACGTGTTTAATTAAGTAAAATATATGCAGCTGTGAATTGCACATAATCCCAACATAGTGTATACTTATTATATATAACTAACTAGAAAGATGTTAGGATGATGGAGATGGAAACAAAAAGTTTTATGAAAAAATCTCTTGCAAATAAATCAGTCGTTGAGAGAGTAGTGGATCAAATAACAAATGCAATTATTAATGGCGAATTACTGCCGGGAGACAAGCTCCCGACAGAGCCTGAATTATGTGAGACATTTAATGTCGGAAGGAATTCTGTCCGGGAAGCAATCAAGATTTTAGAAGCATATGGAGTTGTTGAAATCAAAAGAGCAAGCGGAACATATGTCAGAAAGGAATATAACTATAAAATGTTATATCCGATCCTGTACGGAATCATTTTGCAAAAAGATTCTAAACGTCAGATCGTAGAATTGCGAAAAGTAATCGATGTCGGAGTTTTACAGGAAGCAATGCGGAAGATGGAGGATGAAGATATCCAACTGCTGTCGGATAATGTAAAGAAGATGCAGGAAGAGATGGATAAAGATGACCCTTCCGAGATGACGCTTTTTGATTTGGATGTAGATTTTCATTCGGTTTTGGTAAATGTACTTAAGAATGAATTACTGGACAGCATTTGTTACTATGTAGATAAGATTACGAGACAGACCAGAGTGATGACAATCACTTACATATTAGAGAATGGCCATCAGGAAGAACTGGTAGAGTTACACCGAGAGATTATCGATGTATTGAGGAAAAAAGACGAAAGTCAGATTAATTCAATCGTAGAAAGACATTATAAATACTGGGAAAAATAAGCCGCGATACCCATTTGACTGGAGTGCGGTAAAAATCGGATTCCAAACAAGGAATCCGATTTTTTTATTACCGTACACCGGGACAGAAGGGAATCCGACAAACCCGGTATAAGGAGAAAAATTATGATATACAGAAAAAAAGAAGAACTAGAAACCGTAATGATCGAATCATGTATGGGCGGTAAGGGGATCGTGAGAATGGAAAAATTACTGTATGCCCCGGAAGAGATGTTAGAAAAAGGAAGAGCATATGTAAGACACACTCTGGAACCGGGGGTTTCCATCGGACAGCATACACACGAAGGAGAGATGGAGACTATGGTGATCGTATCTGGAAATGCCGAGCATACGATCAACGGTGAAGTACAGGAATTAAAGGCAGGAGACATTATCGCAGCAATGCCGGGAGATACACATGGCATCGTAAATAACGGGGAAGAGTCGCTGGTTCTGATTGCACAGGTATTGTACGAATAGGTAAAATAACACATAAATTATAATAGTAAATGAGCAGATGGAGGAAAAGAAAATGGCAGAGAAAGTACTGATTTCCGTTGCACCTGTAAGTGCAGCAGACACATATATTGATCCGGAGAAAATTGCGAACGATGTGATCGCATGCGCAAAAGCTGGGGCGGCAATGGTGCATTTGCACGTAAGAGACAGTCACGGACAATTGACTGATAACCTCGATGTATTAAAAGAAACAATTGAACTGATCCGTAAAGAATCAGACATCATTATTGAAGTATCAACAGGCGGCGTATCAAACCTGACGATTGAGGAACGTTGTGCACCGTTATATTATGATCAGGTAGAAGCATGCTCTTTGAATGTAGGTTCTACGAACCTTGGAGATGCAGTTTATTGCAATCCAATCCCGGAAGTAAAATATTGTGTAAATGAAATCATCAAAACAGGAAAGACACCGGAAATCGAAGTATTTGAAATCGGTCATACTTACATGGTACAGAAATTAAGAGAAGAATATGATATGAAGGAACCAATCTGGTTCAGCGTTGTATTAGGACATCCGGGAGAGGCGCCGGCAACACCGGAATCATTAAGTGCAATGGTTAACTTTATTTCCAAGGATGCAATTTGGGGAATCACACACGCACACCGGAAAGATTTTGGAATTATAGCAGGAGCTCTGGGTCTTGGTGCAAAGACAGTTAGAATCGGATTCGAAGACAGTGATTATCTTGATCCGGAGACACAGGTAGATAACAATCTTCCACTAGTAGAAAAGACCGTTAATCTGTTACACGCAATGGACAAAGAAGCAATGACTCCGGATGAAGCAAGAAAAATGCTGAAGATCGGATATTAAGAGGATAGGAGACAGACATGAAATTAGAATCAGAAGTATTACAGTCATATAATAAGATCGATGAGCAGTATGTAGAGTCTCTGCTGGAAAAAGAAATCAAAAAAAATAATAAAACATTTGTTGTGCTGGATGATGATCCGACTGGTGTTCAGACGGTTCACGATGTGCCGGTATATACGAATTGGGAGAAAGAGACTCTTCGACAGGCATTTGCAGAAAAGAATAACTTGTTCTTTATTTTGACAAATTCCCGTGGATTTACGGAAGAGCAGACAACAAAAGCACATAAAGAAATCGCGGATGTAGTAGATGAGGCTGCAAAAGAAGCCGGAGTGGAATATGTATTTGTCAGCAGAAGTGATTCAACTCTGCGAGGACATTATCCGTTAGAGACGGAGATTTTAAAGGAGAATTATGAGTATCATACAGGAACTACCATTGACGGAGAAATTCTGTGTCCATTCTTTAAAGAAGGCGGAAGATTTACCATCGACAATATTCATTATGTAAAATATGGAGACGAGCTAGTGTCTGCAAATGAAACAGAATTTGCAAAGGATCAGACATTTGGATACAGTTCACTGACTATGCCGGAATATGTGGCAGAAAAGACAGATGGAAAATATCATGCTGAAGATGTAACATGTATTTCTTTAAAAGATATCAGAAGCATGGATATTTTCAAAATCGAAGAAGCACTGATGCAGGTAAAAGATTTTAATAAAATCATTGTAAATGCGGTTGATTATATTGATCTTAAGATCTTCAGTATTGCGTTATACAGAGCAATGAATAAAGGAAAATTATTCATGTTCCGTACCGCTGCTTCGCTTGTAAAAGTAATGGGCGGTGTTACAGACCAGCCGCTTCTTGAGCGTGGCCAGATGATTGTAAAAGAGACACAGAACGGCGGAGTGATCGTAGTTGGATCACATACGGAGAAGACTACAAAACAGGTAGAAGAACTAAAGAAATTAACAGATATTGAATTCATAGAGCTGGATGCAACATTAGTTGCAGATGAGGAAGCATTTGAAAAAGAAGTGCAGAGATGTTTGAGGCTGGAAGAAGAATGCATCAAAGCCGGAAAGACGGTATGCTGTTATACAACAAGAAGCCTGATCAAAGCGGATACGGGAAATAAAGAAGACGAGCTTCGTTTATCCGTTAAGATTTCAGATGCAGTACAGTCACTGGTTGGAAGACTAGAAGTTATACCTGCGTTTGTTATTGCAAAAGGCGGAATCACATCCAGTGATGTAGGAACGAAGGCATTGAGGGTTATCAAGGCAAATGTTCTGGGACAGATCGAGCCGGGAATTCCGGTATGGCAGACAGGGGAAGAGAGTAAATTCCCAATGACACCATATATCATCTTCCCGGGAAATGTCGGTGAGGTTACAACATTAAGAGAAGCTGTAGAAAAACTGACAGGAAAATAAAAATATACATATATCTAAATGGGGATGGGGATTTTTAAAAAATTCGCCATCCATATTTAATGTATAATATATAGCTATTGCGCATAAAATATAAAATGGAGATAAGGCAGGCATAGGCGGATAGTGTTATATCTTACAGATTTTATTGTTCCGTTGGTAACATTCGGGATTATAAGTTATGGGATTTTAATGAAGATTCCGGTCTATGATACGTTTATTAAAGGTGCGAAGAAAGGATTTCTCGCAGTGATCAAGATCATGCCGACGCTTGTCGGGCTGATGGTGGCAGTGGGGATATTAAGGGCGTCTGGTTTTCAGGAGATGATTGCAAATGGAATTGGAAGGGGTACGGACAGGATCGGTTTCACAGGAGAACTGGTTCCGCTTACAATAGTAAAAATGTTCTCTTCATCGGCGGCAACGGGACTTTTGATGGATATCTTTAAAGAATATGGGGCGGATTCGTATATCGGTCTGATTGCATCAATCAGTATGTCTTGTACGGAGACGATCTTTTATACTATGAGTGTCTATTATATGACAGCCAGAGTTACGAAGACACGCTATACGTTGACGGGTGCGTTACTTGCAACTCTGGCTGGGTGATTGCCAGTGTAATATTGGCTGGTATGATAGTGTGAGAGCAGGGGCTCACTATAGTGTTCTGGAAAATCTAATTATTCCCAGGGGTTCTTGTGATGTCCGGAGGAATCATTGCCGTCTTTGCAATCTCTTCCGTTCTGCGATTTGCTCCAGATACGGAGGGCGGCGAGGATTCCGAATGTATATAGGATCGTCACGAGTATTACCGGATTATCCTTCAGAAAATAAATGACGAGGATAACGGATAACAGACAGATGGCGAGCTGGAATGTAGTCCAGAATCTTTTCTCACGTACTTCTTTTGCCTGCTGGAGAAGTTCCATACGTTTCTGTTCCATGCGGAGATACTCCATCAGATCTTCATCGCTGATGCGGGAGAGGATCTGTTCATCACGGTTCATCTCGATCTTGCGTTTGGAACGGAAATTGGAGAAAAATTCGCGGAACGGATGCTCGTCTTTGGAGCGGGATTTTTCCTGTTGTTCGTAGAAATCTTCTTCCAGGTCATCGTCGTCGTCTTCTTCTTCCGCATCTTTTGGTGAAGATTCTTTTGTATTTTGGGTGTCACTGAATTTGTTTGTGTTATCGGCAGTTTTACCGTCGGTAGCTTTGCTTTCAGTATCTGAAGTTTCCTGCGCAGCAGATACAGTTTTCTCCTCATCAGAAACAGGGTAAAGCACAACGTTGTCAGTTCCTTTAGTCTCAGACGATTCTTCGGTCTGTACTGCTTTTTCTATATTTTCGGACATAATTTTACCTCCGTCTTCATTTCTATATTGTCTTTTATTTTATCTTTATTATTTTATCATATCAGCTATGAAGGCAAAAAACAAATAAAGAGTACATAAAATAGTGGAAAATAACTTGCAGTAGAAAAACTCCCCTAAAAATGGTAGAATTGTAAGGAATCATTTGGAGGAAAACAAGATGCAGTTAATGAATGAAATCCCGGATACGTTCTGGAGTCTGTTCCGTTCGGTCAACCGGGATATTTATATTGAAGCACTTTTATGTATTAATGAAGAATACGAATATAATAACTATTTCCTGACGAAAGAGGTGTGCATCCAGATCTTAAGTGATATGAATGCGAAGAAGCGCTTTGAGCTACAGCGGGAGGAAAATGATACAGACTTTGATATGTTGGAGACGCCTTCTTCGAGGATCTTAAACTGGCTGCTGCGGGCAGGATGGCTGAAGCGTATCGAGGATTATAATACACTGGTGACAAATATTGTCATTCCGGATTATGCGGCGGTGATGATCGATGCATTTGAAAAGCTGAATTCGGAAGATGCATCGGAGACGGACATTTATATTCAGAATGTGTATGCAACGCTGTATGCGTTCCGCAATGATCCGCGGGCAAGTGTCGGGCTCTTAAGGACGGCTCTGGTGAATACGAGGCGGCTGAATAAGGCACTGCAGGATATGCTTCATAATATGAATAAATTCTTTGCGAAGCTCTTGCAGCAGGATTCTTACAGTGGGATCCTGCGGGAACATCTGGACAGTTATGTGGAAGAGATCGTATGGAAGAAGTATCATATTCTGAAAACATCGGACAACTTTTATATCTATAAGATGGATATTAAGAAATGTCTGAGAGAGATCCGGGATGATGAAGCATTTATCATGAAAGTACAGGCACGGTCGAAGATGCTGGGAGATAACCAGGATGATGTGTTGGATCTGTTGGATCTGATCGAGCGTGGATTTGACGATATCGAGCACCGCATTGCCAATATGGACAAAGAACATACGAAATATGTCCGGGCAACGGTAACTAGAATGAATTATCTGTTAAGTGGTGAGACGGATACGAAGGGCCTGGTGGTACAGCTTCTGAATAAGATGTCGGAAGAACCGGAGCAGATGGAAGAGATCATCACAGAGACCGGAAAGCGCATGAATCTGTCACTTCTGGAGATCCTGTCAGAGAAGTCTTTATATAAGAGAAGAAAATCCAGAAAAGACTTCATCAGTCAGCTGCTTCCGGATGAGACGACGGGTGATCTGGATAAGGACGATATCTTAAGACTGAACCGGATACAGATGCGGTTCAGCAAGAAGCAGATTGAAGAATTCATCGAGAATAATATGGAAGATGAAGTGATGGATGCGTCGAAGATCAATATTGCTGACGAGGAAGAATTTGAAAAACTGATTCTTGCTTATGATTACAGTACGCGTAAGAACAGCAGATATATGGTGCTGGAAGAAGAACCGGAGATGGTGGAAAAGGACGGATACCGGTATCCGGCACTCAGGTTTGTGAAACGGCGAGTGTAATAGATAAAAGGAGTTCTGAAAATAAATGATAGATTACTACGAACAGTTAACTCAGGAAGAAAAAGAAGAGGTCACAGAGGTCATCCAGACCCTGTACCGCCAGACATTTCTCCTGGAAAGAAAATTTGATAAACGTGCGGGCAGGATGCAGTATACAAAAGAATACCGCACCTGCACGAAGCATCTGGAATTTTTTAAAGCATATTTTGAAGTCGCAGGGATCACGCTCAGAGAAAATGTACATATGGGTGTGATCTATATCCAGGGCGAACAGTTGTGGGGCGAGAAGCTGCCACGTCTGGCGACGATCTATTTACTGGTGCTGAAGCTTATCTATGACGAGCAGATGCAGACTGCATCGTCGAGCAGCCATGTGGTGACAACACTTGGTGCAGTAAACGGAAAAGCGGGAGAATTTCATGTATTGAAGAGTCTTCCGTCAATTACGGAAATGAGACGAACGATCGCACTTCTGAAGAAGTATCAGATCATCGAGCCGCTTGATGTTCTGGAAGAATTAAACGAGTCGACCCGCCTGGTCATCTACCCTTGTATCCATACGGTACTTTTAGGAGATGACATCAGGGAATTATTAGCAACATTCAGTGAGGAGGATCAAATTGGAGACGAAGCAGCCATTCAAAGCACTCTCGAAGATATGCCTGAATAACTGGCATTACATAGATAAAAAGATACTGACGCTTAATGAAGGAATCAACTTCTTCACCGGACATTCCGGAAGTGGTAAATCGACGGTTCTGGATGCGATCCAGATCGTGCTGTATGCCAATACGGATGGCCGTGGATTTTTCAATAAGGCGGCAGCAGATGATTCGGACCGTACACTGATCGAGTACTTAAGAGGTATGGTGAATATCAGTGAAAATAATGAATCACAGTATTTAAGAAATCGTAATTTTTCCAGTACGATCGTGCTGGAGCTGACACAGACGAATACCAGAGATAAACAGTGTGTCGGTGTTGTGTTTGACGTGGATACGTCGAATAATGACGTAAGCCGCCTGTTCTTCTGGCATACGGGAGAATTACTTCCGAATCATTACCGTTCGGAAGGCCGGTGCCTTACCACTGCGGAAATGCGTGAGTACCTGCAGCGTTCCTTTACGCCAGAACAGTTCTACTGCGGACCGAGCAATGAAAGATTTCGGAGACAGCTATACGATATCTATCTTGGCGGTCTGGACATGGAAAAATTTCCAAAGCTATTCAAACGTGCGATCTCGTTCCGTATGAATATCAAACTGGAAGATTTCGTAAAGGAATATATCTGTATGGAGCAGGATATCCATATTGAGGATCTGCAGGAAAGTGTCATGCAGTATGGACGCATGCGCAGTAAGATCGAAGAGACGATGGAGGAGATCAGAAGACTGAAGCTGATCTGCGGAAAATATGAGCAGTATGCAGAAAAATCCGATGAGGAGAAGGTGTGCTCTTATCAGATCGATCGTCTGGAGGTTATGAACCATGAGGTGAAGAGTCAGGAAGCTAGAGACCGGATCAAGGTAAGGCAGGAAGCCATCGAAGATCTGAAGAAGCAGCAACAGGTGATGGAGCAGGAAGAAAAGGACCTGCAGAAAGAGTATGAAGAGATCATTCTGCGGATCGCAGACAGTGGGTATGCAAGACTGGAATCAGATCTGGATACATTAAATGAGACGCTGGAGCGTCTGAATAACGGAAAAGCCCGCTGGGAGCAGACTGCAGAGCATCTGAAGGCATGGACGGAGAAAGACATTACGCCAAATCAGGTGATCTGGGATATCGAAAAATTCGCAGACAGAAGCATTTCCGAAGAAGAACTTGTGCGCCTGCAGGAAGGCTTAAAAGATCTGCAGGAGGAGCTGGAAGACCAGAGACAGGAAGCGGATGCAGACCTTCGCCGGATCAAGAAAGAAGAGAAAGAGGCAAGAGCAGAGTTAAAAGAACTGAAGCAGGGAAAGAAGGCTTATCCGAGAGAGCTGGAAGAGGCGAGATTCGAACTGCGTAACCGTCTGCATGAGCGCTGCGGCAAGTTCGTGAATGTGCATATTCTTGCGGATCTTCTGGATGTGAAGGACGAGAGATGGCACAATGCAGTGGAGGGTTATCTTGGAAATAATAAATTGCAGCTGATCGTGGAACCAAAGTATGCCAGGGCTGCGATGGACATTTACCAGGAGATGGATACGAAACGTTTCTTCCGGGCAGCAGTCCTGGATACGGAGAAGCTTACGAAGGACAAGCATCAGGTACAGCCGGGCGCGCTGGCAGAAGTAGTAAAAGCGAAAGAAGCGTATGTGCAGGAATACATTAATTTCTTCCTAGGAAATGTAAAGAAATGCGAATCACTGGATGAACTGCGTGAGTGCAAGATCGGTGTGACACCGGATTGTATGCTGTACCAGAGCTACAAACTGCAGCACATGAATCCGGAGAATTACACCAGAAGAGCTTACATCGGTGAGACGAGTATGCGCCAGAGAATCCGCAAGCTGGAAGAAAAATGTGAGAAGTTAAATGGCGAGAGAATGCCGGTACAGGAGCTGTTAGAAGAGATCCGCCAGGCAATGCAGATGGAGATGTTGAAGCAGCCGGCAGAGGATTATCTCGGATGGCTGGCTGACAGCAAGGCAATCATTTCCAAAGAAAAGAAAAAGGCTCAGCTTCTGGAACAGATGCAGAAGTTAAAAGATGAATCCGTTGCTGCATGGGAAGGAAAGAAGAAAGAAGTGCAGGCGGCACAGGATGCGAAGAAAGAATCCGTATCCAAGGTGCAGGAAGCAATCTGGGAGAACAAGAAAGAAATCGAACGTCTGAATGCAGAAGTTCTCGAATCGGAAGAACAGATGAAGGACGTGAAGAGAAAAGTAGCAGATAAGCGTTATGAGAAGGAGTTCCAGGAATATCTGGCGAGCAGAAAATCCGAGAATTATGAGTATCTGAGACGTCAGATGGTTTCGCGGGTATATACGCTCAGGGAAGAAGAGGAAGACGCTTACCGGAAGCTGGTGGAAGAGAGAAGCAGTTATATCAGAGAATATCCGAACCGTACATTCTCAACTTCTATCCGGGACAACGCGCCGTATGAGAAGCTTTTGAATTCGCTGTCCTGCGATCATCTGGAGACTTACAGGGAGTCGGCGAAGACACAGGCGAAAGCGGCTGTGGAGCATTTCAAAGATGACTTCATCTTCAAGATCCGAAGTGCGATCCTGGAGGCTTATCAGAGAAGGGATGAGCTGAACCGGATCATCAGCAAACTGGACTTCGGTAAGGATAAGTATCAGTTCGTGATCACGAAGAACAAGGGTGCAGATGGAAAATATTATAAGATGTTCATGGATGATTCCCTGCAGATCCGTCCGTCTGACTTAGATGATACGATGGACAACCAGCTTGATATGTTCACGATGGAGCATGAGAACCAGTATGGGGAGATGATGAACGAGCTGATCAACATCTTCATCCCGCCGGAGAATGCGACAAAAGATGAGATGGATGAGGCGAAACGCAACATGGATAAGTATGCGGATTACCGGACCTATCTGTCATTCGATATGCAGCAGATCGTACATGGCGATAAGGAGATGACGATCGGACTGAGTAAGATGATCAAGAAGAACTCCGGCGGGGAGGGGCAGAACCCGCTGTACGTGGCACTTCTGGCAAGCTTTGCGCAGCTTTATAAGATCAATCTGTCGCCGAAGATGCACCGGTCACCGACACTGCGTCTGGTTGTGCTGGATGAGGCGTTCTCCAAGATGGATGCCGAGAAGGTGGCAAGCTGTATCTCGCTGATCCGCGGACTTGGCTTCCAGGCGATCATCAGCGCGACGAACGATAAGATCCAGAACTATCTGGAGAATGTAGATAAGACCTTCGTGTATGCGAACCCGAATAAGAGACATATTTCCATTCAGGAATTTGAGAAGACGGAGTTTGGGGAGTTGGCGGAGGAATAATAAAAGATACAAGAGAAAGTAAAAGATACGGAAGAAGCTGCCACCTGCGGGAAAGCACTTACAGGAAACTATAGTTGGTAAGTACTGTAAGTGCTTTTATATATAGTTTTTATTTGTAATTTCTATAACTTAGCAGAAAAATAAAATTGGAGTCAAGTGAAAATTCCTGGTAGAGTCAACGGGAACAATAAAAAAGCAAGGAATTAGCGTTTCTCGTGGCTCCTACAAATCATTCATCAATAGCCATTTCCAGATTGGAATCACTTCAACACGAATTCCTTCACAGTCAAGAACAGCCTCTTCACTATTTGTAATCAGAATACATTTGGAGTCCGGTATGAAATTATTTAATTTGACGAAAGCACGGGTTTCACGTTCTCGTGTATCTATATTATCTAATACCTGCATACTGACCTGGATAGCCAGATTTTCTGACGGAACATAGAAGTCGATTTCCACATTATTTTCAAAGAAGTAAACATTTTCTACTCCGTAACGCCGGATTAATTCGATGGCGACAAGATTTTCCAGTTGGGCAGATTTACAGTCTAGTAACATAAGTCCAAGAAGTCCTGTATCCATGAAATAATATTTGGGAGAAGTCTCTTTTTCTACCAGTTTTGCAGCATAGTTTTGCAGAGTAAAAAGTAAATAGGAGTCTGTCATGTAGCCAACATAATTGATTACAGTTTGTTTGCCAATAGATGTTCCTGTACTTTTTAATATATTAGTCAGTCTACTGAAAGATAAAGGTTTCGTAATAGATTCGGCAATCTTTTTTAAAATCAATCTCACAGCAAAGTCATTGGTAATTTTATTTCTTGTTATGATATCACCAAGATATACGGTCTGGTAGATGCTATTCAAAAAAGCCCTTTTGTTATTTATTTCCGTTAATTCAGGGAAAGCTCCATATGTTACATATTGGTTATATTGGTTTTGCACATCAGCTTTATCTTTGGTGCTGATTACATCCAGATAATTCTTTTTCATATGATTGGCAATCAGGTATTCTGAGAAAGAATATGGATAAATATTCATAATCACAAAGCGACCGCCAAGAGTAGAGGCAATTTCACTACTTAACATTTTACTGTTACTGCCTGTTATATTGATCCGGTATTTCATATCAGCAATTCTACGGACAAATTTTTCCCATCCAGTGATATTTTGGATTTCATCTAAGAATAAATATGGTTTAACGTCAGTTCTGGATATCTCTAACCCGATTTCTAAAATAAGATTTAAGTCAGCGGCGGTCATTTCCAAAAGACGTTCATCTTCAAAGTTAACATAAACGATTTGTGATAATGGAATTCCATTTTCTTCCAATTGTTTTATCTGTTGATACATCATATAGGATTTTCCGGTTCTACGAATGCCAACAAAACAGTAATTGACATTTTCTTCCAGATAGTAATGTCTGGGAATAAGTGGATTATTAAGGTAGATTTCTTTTTGGTCAATCATGATTTGTTTTAAACTATCTCTATTCATAACATACCTCCAAAATATATAGAACAATTATATCCTATTTTTGTCTTATAAACAAGACAAAAATAGAATGTAATCGTTTTGTGATTAGAACAAATATGAAAAATCATTCCTGCAATCTACATGTCATACTTTGTGGTATGCTTTGCAGAAGGCATTTTTAAGACATACTTTAGAATATGAAACTAAGGATAATATATGAGAGGTAAGAAAAAAATATGAAAAAAATCAACAGCCGTTTTCAATGGCTTTTTTGTTATTGTTATACGGTTAAAATTAAATTAAATTAAATATATTAATCCTTGAATATATAAAACGAATATGCTACAATGCAATTACTTCAAAAAAGCATTCGCTTTTTACTATGATTCTTTATCGTGAAATTAGATTGCCAAAACTGCTGACAGCAGATATTTTTATCCCAAACTGGTAACTCGCTGGAATATTTCAAATATACAAAATTTAGAGATGGAAGGTGCAATGGTTATGACGATCACCGAAATGAGAGAATTAAAAGAACAAAAAGGCTATACACTGGAAGAAATCGCCGAAAAGTCAGGCATTGATATAGAACTGGCTGCAAAAATATTTTATAAAAAAGAGCAGATCGGGCAAAAGGAATTCTATGACCTGTTGACTTACAGTGAAATCCGTGAATTGGAAAAAGTGTTTGTAAAAGCAGATAAGAACAAAGCAGCAGAAGCGCTGGGAGCATATCAGGTAAAGAAGCAGGGGGAATATACATTAGAGGATTACTATGCCCTGCCCGCTGACCAGAGATATGAATTGATTGATGGCGTTTTATATGACATGGCAGCACCTGCCGTTACACATCAGGAGATTGCTTTCGAGATTGCGGTGGCTTTGCGGAAATATATCAAAGATAAAGGAGGAAAATGTAAAGTGTTTATGTCACCGGTTGATGTATAGCTAGATAAGGATGATAAGACGATGGTGCAGCCGGATGTTTTTCTAGTGTGTGACCAGAGCAAGAATACGGGCAGATGTATCTACGGTGCTCCAGATATGGTTATAGAGGTTGCCTCTCCGTCCACCAGAAAAAAGGATTTCGGTAAGAAACTGGAAAAATATGTAGATGCGGGAGTACGGGAATACTGGTTTGCGGATGTGAAAAATCAGAAGGTAATTGTGTATGATCTGGGAGATGATTTTGGAGAAAATATGGATCTGATGATATATGGAATGGATGGGGAAGTGCCGGTTGGAATTTATGACTAGGAATACAAGATTGATTTTGAGGAGATTATAGGGAGCGTAGAAAATATTTAGAATATTTATATTATATAAAACAAAAAATGAATATTGTATTAGAATCTGCTGTATAAAAACAGTTGATTAATTTCTGAAGGTTGAATATAATTGAAAAAAATGAAAGTGACGGGGATAAGCAAATGGTAGGAGAAAGCTGTAAAGAAGTTATTCAGGGAAAAAAGCACAGATTAACCAATACAGAGTTGAAACTGGCAGATTACATATTGGAACATTATGATGAGGCATTGAACTATAATGTTACCGAGCTGGCAGACAGTGCGGGGGTGAGTGATGCGTCGGTTGTCAGGTTCTGCAAAAAGCTCGGGTATAAGGGATATCAGGATTTTAAAGTTAATGCAGCAAAAGATGTACTACCAAGAGACAGACACTTCAATCCGGGACTTGAGCAAGATGATGATATTGAGACGATATGCAAAAAGATTTTTTTGTCGGAAGTGAATGTATTAAACAGGACACTTGCAAGTCTGGATACAAATGAATTAAAAGTCGTAGCAGAAAAGATAGAAAAAGCAGAAAAAATAGTTTTTTTCGGAAGCGGTGGAAGTCTGATCGTTGCCAAAGATGCAGCACATAAGTTTATGAAAATAGGGATTCGTGCTTTTGTGTATGAAGATATAGATCTTCAGCTGATGTCTTCATCGCTGATGAGTGAGAAAGAAGTTGCAATCGGAATATCGCATTCCGGAAGTAACAGGAATGTGATAGACTGTATAAAGAATGCAAAGGAAAATGGAGCAGAGACCATTGCAATTGTGGGACAAGGGAAAACGCCGTTATCAAAGATTGCGGATATGATATTGTATTGTTCGTCAGAAGAGACGATGTTCGAATCAGAATCAGTAAGTACAAGAATTGCACAGTTGGCAATTATAGATGCAATCGTTGCAATTGTGGCATTTGACAACTATGAAGAATCTTATACTGCAATTCAGAGAACAAGAAGGGCAACATCCGAAAATAAATATTAGAAAATAAATATTAAAGAAAAACGGACAAGGTTTTGATGATTAAAAATCGCCAAAACCTTGTCCGTTTTTTGTAAGTTGGTATGAAAAAATATTTCAAAGAAATCAAAAGGAAGAGTAAAAAAATTCAACAAAATAAATGCGAAGATGAAAAAATATGCGATAAAAGGGGAAAAAACGGTGAAAACCGGGAGAAATGAAAAAAAATTACAAAAATACATGAAAATACTTGAAAAAATATTTCAGAAATGATATGATTCAATCAAGTTGAAAAGGAGAGTGAAAGAGATGAAAGCAGTAATCTTGAATGGACCAAATAATTTTGATGTGACAGAACTTCCAAAGCCAGAAATTGGCGACGGAGATATTTTGCTGGAGATGAAAAAAGCAGCAATCTGTGGAACTGATATGAGAATTCTTGCAGGAACAAAAACAAAAGGAGTCAGATATCCATCTGTAATCGGACATGAGATGTGTGGCGTCATTGCAGAAGTTGGAAAAGATGTAAAGGGATATGAGGTGGGAGAAAAAGTCTCAATCGCAAATGTAATCCCTTGCGGATCTTGCCCGGCATGTCTCGCAGGAAGAGAAAATGCATGTATGAACAGAAAAGCAATCGGTTATGAATTTGACGGTGGATTTGAAGAATATATTCGAATTCCGGAAATCGCAATCAAGAGCGGAAATGTAGTAAAGCTGCCAGAGGATGTTTCCTTTACGGCCGGAGCACTGATCGAGCCATTAGCCTGCTGTATCAGAGGATTAAAAAATGCCGGAACAGGATTCAATGACACAGTGCTGATCGTTGGAGCCGGACCGATCGGTTTGATGCATATGCAACTTGCTAAAATTGCAGGAGCAAAGGAAGTTATCGTCAGTGAGCCAAATGAAATGAGAAGAGAAGTTGCATTGGAGCTTGGAGCAGATAAGGTTGTAGATCCTACAACAGAAGATCTCCCACAGATTATCAGCGAAGCAACAAATGGTATGGGAGCCGATGTGATCGTGATGGCAATCGGAGTTCCTGCACTGGTAAATTCAACATTGAAACTGTGCAAAAAAGGTGGAACAGTCAATCTGTTTGCAGGATTTGCAGGTACCGGAGAATGTACGATTGAAGTAAATACAATTCATTACAACGAGATCAAGGTAAACGGAAGTACCGCTTACAAGAGAGAAGATTATCTGGAAGCCGCAGATATGGTTAAGACAAAGAAAATCAATCTTGACAGAATTGCAACGCATACATATTCTATTGAAAAATTCCAGAATGCATACGAGATGTGCAAAAGCGGAAAAGGATTAAAAATTATTATTGAACCTTAATAATAAATAAAAGTTAAAAAGTGAAAAGAAGAAAAGGAGAAAAAGAACTATGGCAATGTTAGGAAAAGAAGTAAGAATGAGCAGACTGGTAAATCCAAAGAGCAACAAGATGATGGCAATTACTGTTGACCATGCAATTTCAAGAGGAATCGCACCAATGACAGGTCTTCACCATATTCAGGATACAATCGATAAAATCATTCTTGGTAAACCGGATGCTATGACAATGACAAAGGGAATTGCAGAACATTGTATGTGGAACCATGCAGGAGATGTATCAATGTTAATGAAAATTTCCAACTATTCTCCGGTTGCACCGACAAATGATACAGTATTCGGAACTGTTGATGAAGCGATCCGTATGGGAGCTGATGCAGTGTCTATGGGAGCTATGACACTTGGTGATTTCCAGGGTGAACAGTTTGAGAGAATCGGAAAAGTTGCAGAAGAGTGTATGGCAAAAGGAATGCCGCTGATCGGACATGTATATCCAAAGGGAGAGAGTGTTCCGGTTGACAAGAGAACTGCATGGGAAAATATTGCTTACTGTGTAAGAAGTGCATGTGAACTGGGTATGGATATTGTAAAGACTACATACACTGGTGATCCGGAAAGTATGGCAAAAGTAGTAGCTTGTGTTCCTTCAACATTCCGTGTAGTTATCCAGGGTGGAGATGCATGCAAGACACTGGATGATTATTTACAGATGACAAGAGATGCTATGGACTGTGGCGTAGGCGGAGTTACAATGGGAAGATTTGTATGGGATTACAAAGATGTAACAGCTTTAGTTATTGCTCTTAGATATATCATTCATGAAGGATACAGTGTAAAAGAAGCAAAAGAGCTTTTAGCACAGTTAGAGAATGACAAAAACTACGATCAGTTCTAAAATAGTATTATTGAAAAATAATAGAAATGGGTGTCGAATATGATAACAGGATATTTACTTGGGGTTGATGTAGGAACAACAAGCATCAAAGTTGCGATTATAAATGAAAAAGCACAATTACTGGGAATGAGTAGCAGTTCCTATAAATTAATTATACCGGATCAGGATTCGGTGCAGATAGATACAGAAGATATGTGGAGAGCATATTTGAAATGTATCAGGCTTTTAAAAGACGGAAAAGGGATAGATTTATCAAAAGTTGTGGGAATCAGTATATCCAGCCTTTGTCCGGGACTTGCCGCACTCGATGAAAACGGGAAAGTGCTTGTAGATCCGATTATTTATTCTGACAGAAGAAGTACGGAAGAAGCTGAGATCATAAAAAAAGTAGTTGGAGAAGATCGACTGTTTGAGATAACAGCAAATACAGCTATGGCAGGTGCGATGTCCGGAACATCTATGCTTTGGATTAAGAGAAATCTTCCGGAGGCATACGAAAAAACAAAATATTTCGGACATGTCAATACATTGATGGCTCAGAGAATGTCCGGAGAATTTGCAATAGATTATTCGAATGCATCCTACACAAATCTCTTTGAAACAACAGGCGGACTTAAATGGTCAGAAGAACTGTGTGAAAAGACAGGAATTGATATTCAGAAACTTCCACCACTTCATTCATCAACTGATGTGGTGGGAGGACTGATAAATGAAGATTTAATCAAGATGGGGATTCCACAAGGAACACCGATTGTTATAGGTGGGGGCGATACAGCGTGTGCAACACTGGCTGTAGGAGTTACCAAAGCCGGAGATGTATGCGAATCGGTAGGAACAACAAATGTCTTAACGATTTGTGTAGATGAACCCAAATTTGACAGAGGATTCATTAACCGATGTCATGTTGTAGATGGAAAATGGATATATCAGGGTGCATTGTCACATACAGGAGCTTCTTATCAGTGGTTCAGAGATAATTACTATCAGGAATTTCTGACAGGAGAAATAGACCCGAAATATGTATTTAACCTTATGAACGATGATGCTGCAAAAGCAGAAGCAGGCAGTGGCGGTGTGGTATTCCTTCCATATATGTTGGGAGAAAGAAGTCCGATATGGGATCCATATGCAAGAGGAGTATTCTTTGGTATTTCTTTGCATACAGGAAGAAAAGAAATGAACCGTGCAATTATGGAAGGCTGTGGTTATGGATTGAAACAGCTTGCCGATATTGCAGAGAAAGTTACAGGAAGAGAAATAAAAAGTTTTGTTTCCATAGGGGGCGGTGCAAAAAGCACTGTCTGGGCTCAGATCAAAGCGGATATTACGGGAAAAGATATCGAGATTTTGGATATGAATGATATGGCACCGATTGGTGCGGCATTGTTGGCGGGCGTAGGAGCTAATGTATTTAAAGATGTATATGAAGCTGCTGATATGGTGGAGAAAAAAGTCTTTAAGTGTATAAAGAGCAATCACGATAATGATGCGGTATATGCAAAAAGATATAAAGTATATACAGAGTTATATCCTAAAATCAAAGAACTTTATAAAGTTGGAAGCAATCTGTATTAAGAGAGGAGAAGACTATGAAAAAAAGAATATTATCAGCATTACTGGCATTGGCAATGGTAAGCACATGTCTGGTAGGCTGTGGCGGAAATAAAAGCAGTGAATCGAAGTCATCTGGAAAAGTAACAAAGATTACAATTGCAGTTCCGGATCCGGAAGCTTCTTATATTTATCAGGCTGCGACAGAATTTGCAGATCGTGCGAAAAAATATTCTAATAATACACTGGAGTTTACCGTTTCGGGAAACGGATCATTATATGGAGGAGATACAGCAGCTGGTATTAAACAGCTTTCGGCAGGTTCTTTACAGATGCTGATTCTGGCAACCAGTGTATATGCAAGTTTTGATCCGGCATATAATGTAATCTCAGTTCCATATATGTTTGACGATCAGCAGCAGTTATTAGATTACCTTAACAGTGACACAGGAAAAGATCTTATGAATAAAGTATCTGAGAAAGGAATTACAACTGTAGGAAGCTGGACAAGATCATTCCGTAAAGTTACAAACTCTAAACAGCCGGTTAATACTCCGGATGATTTGAAAGGAATGGTATTACGTGTACCGAATAACTCCCTGTATGTAGAGTTCTTTGGAGCATGTGGTGCTGTTACAACACCTATGAACTTCAGTGAAGTATATAACGCATTACAGTTAAACACACTGGATGGACAGGAAAACCCTGTAGATGTACCATATTCTAACAAGTTCTATGAAGTACAGAAATATATTTCTGCAACAGACCATATGGCTGATGCATGGCTTGTTGGAATTAACAGTAATCTGTTCAAGAGCTTAAGTAAAGAGCAGCAGGATGCCATTAATAAAGCGGGTGAAGAAGTTCAGAAATGGAATGTAGACTTCATGGAGAAAGAGGATGAAAAGGCATTACAGACACTGCTTGATAACGGAATGGAATACAATGAACTTTCAGCAGAAAATCGTGAAAAATTTGTTGAAGTATCAAAATCATGCTATGGAAAATTCAAAGAACTGATCAATGATGATGAACTCTTTGATAAGACAGCAGAATTTTGCGGAAAAAGTGAATAAGTAGTTTGAAGATTGAGAGGGAATTATTCCCTCTCAATTAGAATCAGAGATCAGGAGGAAGCTTATGGAACGGAAGAAAACAGCTTTTTCAAAATTATTTGATATTGTAGATGGAATTGAGAATGTAGTGTTGGTAATCATGGTAATTGGAATGGTTGTTACAATTATGATTCAGATCATAGGACGTATTATCGGACATCCAAGTCCATGGACGGAAGAAACCAGCAGATATTTATTCTTGTGGATGATGTTTGTTGCGCTGGCAGCGGGATTTAATCAGGCAGAATCATCAAGAGTTACCTTGTTGATAGAAAAAGGACCAAACTGGCTGAAGAAATTTAGTGAAGTACTTTATGCGGTAGTAGTAGTAGGATTTTTCGGATTTATGATCGTATACGGATGGCAGGTAGTACAGCAGCAGATCATGATGAATGAAATGGGAACGGCACTGAAAATTCCTATGTCGATTATTGGAATCTGTCAGCCGGTTGCAGGTGTGTTAGGTATTATTGGTGTATTGCAGAGTTTCCTTGAATATCACGGAAAAGTTGCAATTACCGGACAGAAGAAAGAAGAGAAGATTGAAGGGGGTGAAGAATAATGAGTATGAGTATTGCGTTATTGATATTGTTCCTGGTATTTATGTTTCTTGGAGTTCCTATTGCGGTTTCACTGGGAGCTGCTTCTGTAATTTGTATGGTGACGATGTCGGATCTTCCACTTTCTATGGCGGCACAGTCAATGTTTACATCAATGAACAGTTTTATCATGGTTGCAGTTCCGCTGTTTATTCTTTGCGGTTCGTTAATGGATGAAGGTGGAGTAGCAGAGAAAATATATGATCTTGCTGAAGCAATGGTAGGATGGATTTATGGTGGATTAGGTCATGTATCTGTTGTTGTAAATATGCTTTTCGCCGGAATGTCCGGTTCTTCGGTTGCAGCGATCGCATCTATCGGTAAAATGAGTATCAATGCATTACATAGAAAAGGATATCCGAAGGAATATGCGACTGCGATCAACTTATCAGGTTCCATGCTTGCTTCTGTAATTCCGCCAAGTATCCTGATGATTAATGCAGCTGCAACAGCAAACGTATCTATCGGACAGGCACTGCTCGCCGGATTGATTCCAGGTGTCATTATCGGAGTTGTCTTTATGATTTATAACTTCGTATATTGTAAAAAGCATGATATCGGTGATCGTACACCATTTGAGGTAAAACGTCTCAGCAAAGCTTTTGTAAGTGCGATTCCGGCATTACTTACACCGGTAATCCTTTTAGGAGGAGTATACACAGGATTCTATACACCGACAGAAGGAGCAGCGATTGCGGTAATCTATACAATTCTTGTATCTATTTATATTTACAAAGATCTTAAATGGAAAGATATTCCTAGAATTATCTGCAAAAATGCTCGCTCAACCGGAACGATCCTGTTTGTTGCGATCGCAGCAAAACCGGCATCATTACTGTTTGAATTAGATGGTCTGCCGAGTGCAGTGGCAAATATGATTACAGGTATATCAAGTAACAGAATCGTTATTATGTTTATCTTATATGCATTCTTAATTTGTGTAGGAATGTTTATGGATGCAACAGCAGCTATCTTTATCCTGGTACCGATCCTTCTTCCGGCAGTACAGGCGGTTGGAGTTTCACCATTATTCTTTGTTGTATTTCTAGTAATCACACTTTCTTTTGGTCTGATTACACCACCGGTAGGTGTCTGCCTGTATGCGGCGCAGAATGTTACGGATTTACCGTTGGAGAAGATTATAAAAGCATCAATTCCATGGATTGCACTGATTGCAATTGCATTATGTATATTCATTATATTCCCTGGAATTATAACGACACCTGTAAAATTGATATTCGGAAGTTAATCAGGAGGAAGAGCTATGAAAATTGTAGTATTAGATGGATATACAGAAAACCCTGGAGATCTCAGCTGGAACTCGATCCGTAAATTCGGAGAGGTGGAAATCTATGACAGAACAGCGTATGAAGATTCACCGCTGATCGTAGAACGCATTGGTGATGCAGAGATTGTAATCGTAAATAAAACACCAATTACAAAAGATACAATTAATAAATGCCAGAATATTAAGCTGATTGCGGTGCTTGCGACAGGATATAATGTTATTGATTATGAATACGCAAAAGAAAAAGGAATCATGGTAGTAAATGTTCCGACATATGGAACGCAGATCGTTGGGCAGTATGCAGTTGGGCTTTTGATGGAAATCTGTTCCCATTATGGATATCATGCAGAAACTGTAAAGAATGGAAAATGGGCCAATAATCCAGACTGGTGCTATTGGGACTACCCAATGATAGAGTTGTATGGTAAGACAGCCGGAATCATTGGACTTGGAAGAATTGGACAGGCAACAGCGAAAATCTTAAATGCATTAGATATGAATGTAATTGCCTATGATGCATATCAGTCTGAAGCAGGCAAGAAAGTAGCGGAATATGTAGAATTGGATGAGCTGCTGGCGAAGTCAGATGTTATCTTCCTGCATTGTCCACTGTTCCCGGAAACGGACGGAATTATTAATAAAGAAAATATCGCCAAGATGAAAGATGGAGTGATCCTCATTAATAACAGCAGAGGACAGCTTGTAGTAGAACAGGATCTGGCAGATGCTTTAAATGAAGGCAAAGTATATGCAGCAGGACTGGATGTAGTATCAACTGAGCCGATCAAAGAAGATAATCCGCTGATCAATGCAAAAAATTGTCTGATCACACCACATATTTCATGGGCGGCAAAAGAGTCGAGACAAAGAATTATGGATATTACGGCAAATAATATTGAACAATTTCTGAAAGGCGATCCGGTTAATGTTGTAAATAAATAGTGGAAAGGGCTGAACATTATGGATAATAAGCTTACATTTAGCATTTCAAATGCAAAAAATTTTATTCAGGATCATGAAATGTCATATATAAAAGAAGGGGTAGAGTGTGCGAAAGAAAAACTTCTGTCCAGACAAGGGGAAGGGAATGACTTCTTGGGTTGGATCGACCTCCCTGTTGCGTATGATAAAGAGGAATTTGAAAGAATAAAAAAAGATGCAAATAAAATTCAGAAAGATTCGGATGTTCTGTTGGTAATAGGAATCGGCGGTTCTTATCTTGGTGCAAGGGCCGCAATTGATTTCCTGCACAGTACTTTTTATAACAGCATTGGTAAAGAAGAGAGAAAAACACCGGAAATCTATTTTTGCGGAAATAGCATGAGTGGAGATTATCTGAACAGAATTATTAAGATAATAGAAGGGAAAGATTTTTCGATAAATGTAATATCAAAATCAGGTACTACGACGGAATCTGCAATTGCATTTCGTGTATTTAAAGAGATTCTGGAAAAGAAATATGGAAAAGAAGAAGCCTCAAAAAGAATTTTTGCGACAACAGATAAAAAGAGGGGCGCTCTGAAGAATCTTTCAGATGAAGAAGGATATGAAACTTTTGTAGTGCCAGATGATGTCGGAGGACGTTTTTCAGTGTTGACTGCTGTAGGGTTGTTACCGATTGCCGTCAGTGGTGCCAATATTGATGAGCTGATGGCCGGTGCGGCAGCCGAAAGAGAACGGGTAATACATACGCCGTATGAAGAAAATGAGTCTTTACGCTATGCAGCAGCACGTAATATTCTATTCCGAAAAGGAAAAGTAGTAGAAATACTGGCCAATTATGAACCGAGTCTTCAGTATATATCAGAATGGTGGAAACAGCTCTACGGAGAGAGTGAAGGAAAAGACCAGAAAGGGTTAATGCCGGCATCGGTTAACTTAACAACCGATCTTCATTCGTTGGGACAGTTTATTCAGGATGGATCAAGAATTATGCTTGAAACGGTTGTAGCCGTAGAAGAGCCTCAATCGGATATTACCATTCAAAAAGAGGAAAACGATCTGGATGGTTTGAATTATCTGGAAGGAAAGACGGTAGACTTTGTCAATAAGAGTGCCATGAACGGAACAATACTGGCACATGTTGAGGGCGGGGTACCTGTACTTAAAGTGAGTATAGAAAAACAGAATGAATTCTCGCTTGGCCAATTATTCTATTTCTTTGAGTTCGCATGTGGAATCAGTGGTTATCTGATGGGTGTGAATCCATTTAATCAGCCTGGCGTTGAAAGCTATAAGAGCAATATGTTTGCATTGCTTGGAAAACCGGGATATGAAGAAAAACATAAAGAATTAATGGAAAAATTATAATTGCATTTAGAAAAGCGGAGGTGCCATTGCTACTTACCTCTGCTTTTTTGTTTGTAGTTGGGGATGGTGTTTTTGACTTTTTAAGAAATATTTAGCATATTTATATTATAAAAAGAAAAAATGAATATTATTTCAAAATCCAGTACATAACCAGTCGAAAAAAGTATGCTATACTGCTGATAGATGTACTACAAAAAAAGCGGTATAAAAACCAGAAATGAAATGGAGAAAAGCATATGAAATTAACAATATTAGGAACCGGAAATGCAACGGTAAGTGAATGTTATAATACCTGCTATGCAATCAGCGATGAAGGAAAACATTTCCTCGTAGATGCAGGCGGCGGGAACCGTATTCTGAAAGTATTGAAAGATACAGGAATCGACATGAATGATATCCACGATATCTTCGTTACACATGAGCATGTAGATCACGTGCTTGGAATCATCTGGCTGGTGCGTATGATCGGGCAGAGAATGAACCAGGGAAAATATGAAGGTGATCTTCGCATTTACTGCCATGAGGAGCTGGCAGAGAAGATTCAGGCAATCGCAAATATGACGATCCAGCAGAAGGTCTGTAAGCATATGGGGGAGCGAATCCAGTTTGATGTCGTGAAAGACGGAGACAGCAGAACGATTCTCGGATGTCCAGTGACATTCTTCGACATTGGTTCGACAAAGGCGAAACAGTTCGGATTCACCATGCAGCTTAAGAGCGGTAAGAAATTCACCTGTGTTGGTGACGAGCCGTACAATGAGGTGGATTATAAATATGTGAAGGGCAGTGACTGGCTGCTTCATGAGGCATTCTGCCTGTTCGGTGAGGCGGATAAATTCAAGCCTTATGAGAAGCATCATAGTACAGTAAAAGAAGCATGCCAGCTTGCGGAAGAACTCGGTGTGCCGAATCTGTTGTTGTATCATACAGAAGAGACACATCTGGCGGAGAGAAAGAAGTTGTATACGGAGGAAGGACAGCAGTATTATCATGGCAATCTGTATGTGCCGGATGATCTGGAGACGTTTGAGCTATAGAAAAGCAAAAGAAAATAAAATAGATTAGAATGTAAGAAAACCTGCCGACGGGCAGGTTTTCTTGCGTTCATTTTTGATCCGGAAGGGACAATAAAAAAGTCAAAAACCCTGTCCCCATGGCTAAAAAAGATCGAGCATATTATCCAGATAAATCTCTTCCCTGACATGCAGTTGATATTCCGGCTTCGTCATATAATAAAGCAGAAATTCAAGAATCAGCGCACTTCCAAGCCCGCGTCCTTCAATCTTAAAATTAGAAAATCCCATTGGCATGTAAATATTCTGTATATCATTTACACTGATGAATCCGGGATTTTCCATTGCCTTGGAAAAGCGGTAACCGTTACCGCCATCCGGCGAAGCACAGTGAAACTCCGGGGCAGGATTTCCGAGATTCTTCCGGCTGACGGATTCATAACAAATCTTTCTGTCCTTACAGCCGAACCAGCAGCATTCATTGCATAAGAATTCTACTTTATCTTTCTGGTGCTGCGACATCAGGTCTAATTTATCGAATACTTTGTTTAACCGGAAGTCCGGTACAATATAACGGAAATCTTCTCGGTTTATTTCAGTTAAAAAATCCTGAAAATCTGTCAGAACTTTTGTGGTTGAAGAGATAAGGTAGAGATCAGGATAATTTTTTTGTAAATAGTTTAATAAAAGCTCGGAGTGCACGATCACGCCATTCTGGAGTTGGTGTGTATGTGGTGAATTATCAGTATCAGGGGCGTGTTCGAACATTTTACAAAGTTCGTTACATTTCTTATCTGTAAGATGTTCTTCCCGTAGCAACGAATTACTGAACGTCAGTCGGGCCGAGATGCCGTATTCCCGCACCAGATCAAGCACGTCTTCCGGATTAGAATATCCAAATGAAGTACGCCCGCCGCCCCAGATACAATCCGAAGGAGCGCCATAGATCGAGCCAATCTCACACCAGTCGTAAAAATATTCCCTGTGTTTCCGGAATAATGGAAGGAATATGCGGTACAATTCGTAAAATTCAAACAGGCCTGGGAGGTGGTAAAAGGCAGTAAGATTATTATTTTGAATATTTGCTGTAGTTGCTGTATTCATGTGGTTACCTCTGGAAAATTTTCTATGGTTAATGATAACACATTATCCCGGCAGTGAACACGTATATTTCCGCATATGATACACCACATATACTGCGATCACAAGTTCCGTAAGCGGCATTGCGGACCACAGACTTCCGGGCAGGCAATGTCCTTATAGCATATTTTTAATTTATGTCAAGGTTTTACATGCATTTCACTTGCATTATCCACATACATGTGTATAATAAAGTTTGTTCGGTATTTTTGAAAAAAAAGTATAGTAATAGAAAACTTTTGAAAATATGGAGGTGAAAATGTGGATATCGGAAAGAAGCTGAGAGAGCTTAGAAAGCAGAACGATCTGACATTGGAAGATCTGGCTTCGCGCAGTGAGCTTACGAAAGGATTTCTGTCACAGGTGGAGCGTAACCTGACGGCACCGAGTATTGCGACACTGGAGGACATTCTGGAAGCACTTGGAAGTAATCTGTCGGAATTCTTTCATGAAGAGGAAGAAAAGCAGATCGTGTTCGGAACAGATGATTTCTTCGTTGATGAGAAAGAAGATTACCAGGTGGAATGGATCATTCCGAATGCGCAGAAGAACCAGATGGAGCCGATTCTTATGACACTCTATCCGCATAAAAAGAGTCATATCCAGACGTCGTATACGGGCGAGGAATTTGGCTATGTACTGAAGGGAAATATTACGATTATGCGCGGCGGTAAAAAATATAAAGTGAAGGCGCATGAGACGTTTTATATGGATGGTGCGAAGAGTCATTATCTTTATAATCACGGGAATAGCCCGGCAAAGATATTGTGGATCACGACACCGCCAATCTTTTAAAAATAAACCAGAGGGGACAGTAAAAAAGCCGGAAAACCCGTCCCCATGGAAAGGAGAACCATGGAAGAGAAAAAACTAATCGAATTTCGCAATATTGTGAAAAGCTTTGATTCGCAGGTTGTGTTAAAAGGGATCAACCTGGACATATATGAAAATGAATTCGTAACCCTGCTTGGACCAAGTGGATGTGGTAAGACTACACTGCTCCGAATCCTTGGAGGATTTCTGGATGCGGATGAAGGAAAGGTGATCTTTGACAATGAAGATATCACCGGAAAACCACCGTATGAAAGAGAACTGAATACCGTATTCCAGAAATATGCATTATTCCCACATCTGAGCGTATATGAAAATATCGCATTTGGATTAAAGCTTAAAAAAATGAGTAAAGATATTATTGAACAGAAGGTTATGAAGATGCTGAAACTGATCGGTCTGGAAGGCTATGAGGATAAGAATACGACCTTACTTTCCGGTGGTCAGCAGCAGCGTGTGGCAATCGCGAGAGCACTGGTCAATGAGCCGAAGGTACTGCTTCTGGATGAGCCGCTGGCAGCGCTGGACTTAAAGCTTCGGAAGGAAATGCAGTATGAACTGAAGCGCATCCAACAGGAGGTCGGCATCACATTTATCTTCGTAACACACGATCAGGAAGAGGCACTTACGATGTCGGATAAGATCGTCGTTATGCAGAAAGGTGAGATCCTTCAGATCGGAACCCCGCAGGAGATTTACAATGAGCCGACAAACCGTTTCGTTGCAAACTTCATCGGAGAGAGCAATATCATTTCCGGAAGAATGATTGAGGATTACAAAGTTCGTTTTGATGATATCACGTTCGACTGTGTGGATCAGGGCTTTAAGGAAAATGAGCCGGTGGATGTCGTGATCCGTCCGGAAGACATCGATATCGTAGATGTAAAAGACGGCAAGATGACAGGTGAGGTATTAAGTGTTCTGTTCAAGGGTGTGCACTATGAGATCATGGTGGAGACGGTTCCCGGAACGAGTGTTACGGTGAACATGCGTGTCATCCGTAATCACGATGTGACCAGCGAAGACGGAAGCGAGAAGATCAGTGCCAACAACTTCTATGTAGATCTGGAAGATGTGGAGAATCTGGATGATAAGGAAATTGTCGCACTGTCGAATGCACAGGCATGGGAGACAGAAAGTGATGAGTACATTTCCATTGCAAATATTGAATATGAACTGGAAGCAAAAGAAGGCCAGTATCCGGTAACATTTAGCACAGCAAACGGAACCAGCATCGAGAGAACCATCTTTGTAGTTAACCAGCCGTTCGTTAAGAATGAGAAGGCAAATGAAGGTGTTATGGCATTCAACTTCTTCAAGACGGTAGATGAGATTACAGAATCCCAGGCATTGGATACGGATCTTAAGACATGGGCAAATGCACAGGGATGGAAACTGACGGATGAAGACCAGAGCGTGGACATCAGTGTAGACTATGATTTTGATCCGGAAGAAGTAACAGAAGGCGTGTATGAGATTACATTTTCCACTACGGGACGTGAGTTCAAGATCCATACAACGGATTATTCGGAGGAAGGACAGGAGGTCGGCCTGACATTCTTCCCGGAAGATATCCATGTTATGCCGAAGGTGGTATTCTAAGATGAAGAAATTTTCACAGTTAGCATTTCCGTACATTGTGTGGGCGGTACTGATGCTGGTGTTCCCGATGGTTCTGATCGCACTTTATTCAGTGACAGACCAGGGAAATACCATTCTGTCGTTCACATTTACACTGGAACATTATGCCAAATTTTTTACCGACCCGGATTTCTTATTAATCCTCTGGCGTTCCATTGTGATTGCGGTAAAGACAACCGTGATCTGCCTGTTGCTGGGCTATCCGATCGCATATTATATTGCGCGCAGTGAGCAGAAAAAGCAGAATGCGCTGATTCTTGTGATCACGATTCCGATGTGGATCAACATGCTGGTAAGAACATATGCATGGATCGGACTCTTAAGTGACGGCGGCCTGATCCAGAGAATCTTACAACTGGTGGGATTGGGAAAGGGGTCTCTTCTTTATACAGAAGAGGCAGTGCTTTTGGGAATGGTATATAACTTTCTGCCATTTATGATCCTGCAGATCCAGACGTCACTTAGTAAGATGGACAATTCCTTGCTGGAAGCGAGTGCAGACCTTGGGGCAAGCCCGGCGCAGACATTTAAGCGTGTGACACTGCCGCTTTCCGTGCCGGGAATCATCAACGGGATTACGCTGGTATTTCTTCCGGCAGTCAGTTCTTTCTTTATACCGAAGCTGCTCGGCGGCGGTCAGTATTTCCTCATCGGAAATATGATCGAGAACCAGTTCATTACGGTTGGAGAGTGGAACTTCGGAAGTGCCATTTCCATGATCATGGCGGTCATCATGATGGTACTTATGATGGTTGTCCGTAAGATCGAGATTCGTAACCAGGGCGGAAAGGGGGTATAATCGTTATGAATAATAAGGGAAAACGTCCGATAGGGAAGATCCTTATGATACTGGCGGTTGTGTTCTTCTATCTTCCGATCCTGTACATGATCATATTCTCATTTAACGATGGGAAATCACTGACGAGTTTTACAGGATTTTCACTCCGCTGGTACAAACATATGCTGGATTCATCAGATATGATGGATGCACTGTCGACAACATTCAGTATTGCATTGCTTGCGACCTTTATTTCAACGGTAACAGGAACAATTGCAGCAATCGGTATTAGTAAATCAAAGAAGATTGTGCGTGACCTGATGGAGCAGATCAACAACCTTCCGATCATGAATCCGGAGATTGTAACAGCAATCGGATTTATGTTATTATTTATTACATTTCATGTGGAAAAAGGTTATGTAACGATGTTTCTGGCACATATTGCATTCTGTATTCCATATGTTATGTTATCGGTCATGCCAAAGATCAAATCGCTGGATCCGAACCTTGCCGATGCGGCAATGGATCTGGGGGCAACACCGTGGCAGGCACTGACGAAAGTTGTTGTGCCACAGATCACGCCGGGAATCGTAGCCGGTGCATTGATCGCATTTACCATGTCAGTGGATGATTTTATTATCTCTTACTTCGTAACCGGACGTGGTGTGAAGAACTTAAGTATCATGGTGTATACGATGAGTAAACGTGTCAACCCGAGTATCAATGCAATCTCGACACTGGTGGTTGTGATCATCACGATCGTACTTGTGATCATCAATGCTGCACCGGCACTTTTTGCAAAACGTGCGAAGAGAAACAGCATCGGCAGACGAAATGTACTGGTACCGGCAGTTGCGGTTGTGTGTGTACTGGCGATCGTAGCCGGAGTTGTGACATATAATAACAAGAAAGAGCCATTGCCATTTGAGGGGCAGACGCTTCGTATCTATAACTGGGGCGAGTATGTAGGTGAACATATTATTCAGGATTTTCAGAAAGAAACAGGAGCAACGGTACTTCTTGAAAATTTTGATTCGAATGAACAGATGTATATTAAGGTCGCAAATGGAGAAGCTTATGATATTCTCGTACCAAGTGATTATATGATCCAGAGACTTATTTCTGAGGGATATTTACAGAAATTGGATAAGTCGAAACTGAACTGTATGGATAAATTAGATGATGCGATCAAAGGACTTCCGTATGATCCGGGGAATGAATATTCTGTTCCGTATTTCTGGGGAACAGCCGGAATCGTGTACGATAAGACAAAAGTCGATATCAAAGACCTGAAAAAAGAAGGTTATAACATTTTCCTGGATCAGAAATATAAAGGGGACATCTACCTGTATGATTCAGAGAGAGATTCTTTCATGATGGCGCTTAAGGCACTTGGATATTCGATGAATACGTCCGACGAAAGCCAGATCCAGGAAGCTTATAACTGGCTGGTACAGTGTGTACAGACCATGAAGCCGGAGATCGTTACCGATGAGATCATTGATAACATGGCGCAGGGAAGAAAGGCACTTGGCTTGATCTATTCCGGAGATGCGACATATGTAATCAATGAGAATGAGAACATGGGATACTACCTGCCGGAAGGCGGAACAAACCAGTGGTCCGATGCCATGGTCATTCCGAAGAATGCGAAGAATCCGGAACTCGCACACGCATTTATTAATTATGCGAGCGATTATGACGGAGCTTATGACAATTCAAGTTATGTAGGTTATACATCGGCGAATAAGAAGGTTATGAAAGATCTGTATGGCAAGGGCGGAGAGTTCGAAGGAATTGATGCATATATACCAAGAACAGATAATAAGAATGATGAAGTCTTTGAGTATAATGAAGAGACGAAGAAAGAGATCAGTAATCTTTGGAGTAAGGTGAAGATTGCGGCTAGTAATACGAATTAAGGGGCCAATGGGCCAATGGGGACGGGGAAAATGGAATTTTCCCCGTCCCTGTTTCTATTTAAACACATACTTCTGGATCACATCAAACGACGCCGGCCCAACATCCAGAACCGCCTTATGAAACCGCATCTGCGTAAAGTTATCACCCCACTTATCCACTGCATTTTTCTTAAGTTCCAGAAATTCCAGATACCCAATATAGTATTTCAGATAATTAGCCGGATCGGCAATGATCAGATCATAGATATCCTCAATGGTCGCATCATCCGTTATCCCATAAGTGTGGAAAAAAGCCGCCGCATCGGCAAGCTTCCAGCCATCGTAATGGATTCCCATATCGGCAAGTGCATATAGTCCAAGAATGACAGATGAGTTGCGTTGAAATAATGTAGCCTGCTCTTTCGTCAGTGTGGAAAAGTAGTAGCTCATCATCTCGCTGTAAGTGGCCCAGCCCTCGGTGTATCCGCCATAGTTCAGTACACAGCGGATTGGATCGGGATGAAGGCTTGCATAATAGACATTCTGATATAAATGTCCGGGGTAGCCTTCGTGGGCGAGGGTGGTGAAGAGAGAGAGGTTGTCGGTGAGGTGCCCGTTGTTGATGTAGATTACATTTTCAGAAGTGTTGTCGATGGCCGGGATCATGTAGAAAGCCGGGCTTAAGTAGTCTTCCATGGATTTCTGGACGTATTTAATCTGTGTATGAATCTGTGGATATGGTGGAAAATCTTTCGTAATCTTGCCCGATAATGTGGATAAGATCTTTTCCGGGTTAGATTCAGTGAGTAGTGTACCCTGGGGGCTGAAAATATCAGAAGTTATGGAGGATGAGGCGGAAGAGGAATCACCAGTCAGCACCCGTTGCATAACTGTAAGATCCGAAAGTATCTGTGTATTTGCAAGATTTTGCAGCTCTGCAATACTGCGGGGGGAACCGGTCTCACTTCTTACCAGATATTCGTAATAAGTCCGGCCATTCGGAAGATAGCACAGCCCGTTATTGTTTTTGCCGGAACTGCGGAGTTCGGACAAGCCGGAAATAAGCTGTTCATAGGCCGGAAAAATATATTTTTTTATGTAAACGTTGTTCTGCCGGGTATAGGCTTCCCGCTGCTTTTCGGTAAGGACACCGTCTCTGGCAGAAGCAAGTTCTTCCAGCCGTTCCACGAAAGAAGAATAGAGATAATTGCTTTCTTTTAAATTAACAAAATCCCGGCATTCTTTGATGATGGAGTCAGCAGTGTAGGAGGCCATAAAAAGACCGGATTCGGATTTTGTGTGTTCAAAATTCAGGATAGATCGGAAGTATTCCGGCGTCCTGGTAAGAAGTTTCAGGTAATTATCGATGTCGGAAATTTTATAAAAGCGGTATTCGGATAAGATAACAGGAAGCTGTGACTGAGTTCCGGTGAGTGGCGCAAGCGGTTCTTCGTAAAGTGTATAGGGAGCCAGATTATAAGCAGAAGTCAGATAGTTATCCAGCACATCATAGGTGAGACGGTTGTCTTTGGAAAGAGAAGTTCTGTTATGAGACTGAAGTCTGGTGCGTTCCGCATCGACACTTGACCGGACGAGTCCGGGGGCGGTAGTGCATTGTCCATAAGAAATGGGTGTATTATTTATGCCATAGTTTTCGGGATTTTTCAGGGTGTAGTGGAGAGTGATCGTGTTCCCGCTGATTTCCTGACGGAAAAGTTCGGATGTATATTTAGAAAATGCCTGATCTGCGTCCTGGTGAAAGTGAAGAAACAGGACGGAAAGAATCAGAAATGCAGCGGCAGATGGGAGGAGCATGAACAGAGGCTTCTGCCGGAATTTTTTCAGAAATTTTTGCATAAAAATCCCCATATAAATCATTTGTAGTATTTATATGGGGATTTCCTGTAAATATGTATTATCCTTATAATCCGGTAATCAGTTCAACAATAAAGACGCCGAGACATGCGAACAAAGATACCTTCAGCAGACTCTTTCCCCGGTAAGCCAGGAATACAGCAATGATAAATCCGGCAAGTGCAGACCAGATATTTGCGGTGGCACTAAGGATTGCCGGGAATGTCATAGCCGCAAGCGTCACGTAAGGGACATAGTATAAAAATGATTTAATATACGTGCTTTTAATCTCTTTGCGGATCAGTGTCAGCGGAAGCATACGGATCAGGTAGGTGACTGCCGCCATTACAAATATGTAAATGTAAATATTATGATTCATGGTGTGCCTCCTTTACCGGGAAGAAATAAGCCGCAATTCCGGCAATGATCAGAGTAATGATGATAATACGGAATCCGGATGAAATGTTCCGAAGTCCCGGTGTCTTATCAAATAATAAGCTGGCTGCCATGGAAATGACAACAACACCCGCAAGCACACGGTTATTACGTGCCGGCGGAATAATGATCGCGAGGAACATGCCGTAAAGAGCAACGCTTAATGCGCTGACAACACGCGCCGGCAATATATTTCCGGACAGGATGCCAAGAAATGTACCGAACACCCATCCGAATACAGAGATAAATATAACCCCGTAAGAATAAAAAGGACTCAGCTTTCCACCCTTACAGACTGTAACACCGAAGATCTCATCGGTTACACCATAAGCAATGAAAAACCGGTGGATCAGTGGTGCTTCCGGATCAATCTTCTGCGAAAGTGCGCAGGACATCAGACAGTATCTTAAGTTGATGATAAGCTGTGTGATGGCCATCTCTATATAAGAAGCGGTCGATGCGATCAGCGACAGCCCTGCAAACTGTCCGGCGCTGGTCACATTTGTCAGAGAGATCAGAACCGCATCAAAGATCGAAATTCCGACTTTTTTTGCCATGATCCCAAATGTAAATGAAACCGCTATGTATCCAAGACAGATCGGTATTCCGTCCTTGAAACCGGCGGTGAAATATTGTCTTCTGGTCATAATAAATTCCCCAATCTTATGTATAGTTTCTGTAAATAACGAGAATATTATAAGCGCTCTGATTGGTTGCGTCAATGATGTGAAAAGTGGAAGATGGGAGAGATTGAGAACAAAGATAACAGTATACTATGTAAACGAATATAAAAATGAATAGAAATAATTCAAAATAGCTGCCGAATTAGTGAAAAACATACAAAACATATAAAACCTATTGACAAGGTAGGGTAAAAGCAGTATCATACGCATATCGAATCTGAGATACGAAAAACACACATAGATGGAGTGATGAGTATGATAAAAGTAGAACACGCAAACAAAACATTCTCCGGAAAATACGGTAAGGTACATGCCTTGCAGGATGTAAGCATCCATGTAGAAAAGGGAGACATTTACGGAATCATCGGATTCTCCGGAGCCGGTAAATCCACATTGATTCGTCTTGTAAATGGACTTGAAACACTGGATAGCGGAACTGTAACGGTTCATGGAGAAGAACTTGGAAGTCTGAAGAAACCGCAGCTTCGTAAATTAAGAAGAAAAATTGGAATGGTATTCCAGCAGTTCAACCTTCTGGAATCCAAAACAGTTTATCATAATATAGCATTGCCGCTGATTCTTGAGAAAGTACCGAAGGCTGAGATTGACAAGAAAGTCAAAGAAGTTCTTCGGTTTGTAGAACTGGAAGACAAGAAAGACGTGTATGTCAGCCAGCTTTCCGGTGGACAGAAACAGAGAGTCGGAATTGCAAGAGCATTGACAACAACACCGGATATCCTGCTTTGTGATGAGGCAACCAGTGCCTTGGATCCACAGACAACAGAGGCAATTCTGAAACTGCTTAAGAAGATTAATCGTGAGATGGGAGTTACAATCCTTCTGATCACACATCAGATGCAGGTGGTTCAGATGATCTGTAATAAAGTAGCAGTCATGGAGAAAGGTCAGGTAGTCGAGGCGGGAAGTGTACTGGATGTATTCGGAAAACCGCAGGCACCAGTTACAAAGAGATTTGTTCAGACTGTTGTGAATGATCAGATTCCTGAAAGCATCATAAGTCTTGTAAAAGAGCAGAAAGAACATTTCCGTGTAGAACGACTGAAATTTATCGGAAGCAGCGTAAAACGCCCGGTTATCTCAGATATTTGTCATGTAGAAGGAATTGTAGTAAATATCTTAGGAGCAACCGTTCAAGAACTTCAGGACAACATAATGTGTGTGTTCATTTTACAGTTGCTAGGATCTGAAGAGAAGATTCTGAAAGCAGAGAAACAGATTGACGAAAACGGAGTAATCAGAGAAAGGGTAGAGGTGATTTAATGGATCAGCAGTATTTTGGAGTTTCACTGGAGAAATTACTGACCAGTGGAGGACAGACTTTATATATGGTGGCATGGTCATTGATTATCGGAACCATCATAGGAATCATTCTGGCATTGATCCTTGTGCTTTGTCGTAAGGGCGGACTTGCAGAGAATCGGATTCTCTACAATATCGTAAGTATCTACATTAACATTGTAAGAAGCATTCCATTTGTAATCCTTCTTGTAGCAATCATGCCACTGACAAGAACAATTGTTGGAACTACGATTGGAAGTACGGCATCATTGGTACCACTTGTTATTTACATCAGTCCATATCTGGCACGATTGATGGAGAACAGTTTGTTGGAAATTAATCCGGGTATTCTGGAAGCAGCAGAAGCGATGGGAGCTACAACATGGCAGACTATTCGTTACTTCCTTCTTCCTGAGACACTGGGATCTATTGTTCTGGCACTGACAACTGGTACAATCGGACTTCTCGGAGCGTCTGCGATGGCAGGATATGTAGGTGGAGGCGGTGTCGGAGATTTGGCACTGACTTATGGATACCAGAGAATGAACACACCACTGATGATTTTCACAGTTGTAGTATTGGTTATCTTTGTACAGATCCTTCAGTTTGCAGGAAATACAATTTCAAGAAAATTAAGACAGCATAAATAAATATCAGAGTTCTGTAAGAAACAAAAAAGACAGGACAACAAGCTTGGTAATAATAGTTGTGAGTGTTTACAGTCGCTGTGTAACGACAGCCGGACATGAGATAGATAAAAAGAATAGGGAGATTTAGATTATGAAAATGAAAAAATTTATTGTAAGTGTATTAGTAGCGGCAACAGCATTTGGTCTTGTGGCATGCGGAAACTCAGGATCAGGCGATTCTGCAAAGAGTGATTCATCAGCAAAAAGCACAGATAAGAAGGAAATCGTCTATGGAAAATCTCAGGGACCATATACAGAGCTTTTTGAAGATGCCATTGTTCCGATTCTTGAAAAAGAGGGATACAAAGTAAAGGGCGTTGATCTTTCTGATCTTCAGACAGCAGACGTTGCATTAAATGACGGAGATGTTGATGTTAACGTTGAGCAGCATACAGCTTACATGGAAAATTTCAACAAGAGTTATAACGGAGATCTGGTAGCAATCAGCCCGATCCCGACAGTGCCGGCAGGTGTATATTCTAATAAATATGATTCGATCGACGATATTCCGAACGGTGCAAAGGTGGCAGTTCCAAATGATGCATCTAACACAGCACGGTGTTATCTGATGCTTCAGAAGATCGGCTGGATCAAACTGGATGAGAATGCAGATCCATCCGCAATAACACAGGATGATATCACTGAGAATCCACATAACATTAAGTTTACAGAGATGAACAGTATGACAATCCCGGCTGCAATGGATGATTTTGATTATGTAGCAATTACAGGAAGTGTTGTATACAATGCAGGAATCGATGCTTCTACAGCACTTGTGAACGAAGATATCCAAGATTACCTTGTACTTCAGGTTGTAGTAAAAAAAGAGAACAAAGATGCAGCATGGGCACAGGCAATCGTAGATGCATATCATTCTGATGAATTCAAAGAGTATATGAAAAAAAATAATGATGGATTATGGTGGATCCCAAAAGAACTTCAGTAAGTGGTTCTGAGCGGAGTTAAAGAAAGCGAGGTAGAAGCCATGGATCAGACGGAAAAGTTAATTATAGATATAATTGATCAACATAGAGATGAAATTATTGAGTTTGCAAGAGATATTTATACACATGCGGAACTTGGCTATAAAGAATTCCGTACCTCACAGAAATTTGTAAATAAGATGAAAGAACTGGGACTTCACACAGAAACAGGATTTGCCATCACAGGTGTAAAAGCATACCTGAATGAAGAGAAGAAGGAGAATGCAAGTCTTGCACTTTTAGGAGAGTTGGATGCTCTGAGAATCCCAGAACATGCCTATGTAAATCCTGAAACAGATGCGGCTCACTGCTGCGGACATCATGCACAGATGGCAGGCATATTTGGTGCGGCACTTGCACTTACAGTACCTGAGATTGCAGAAAAACTGGGTGGACAGGTAGTATTTTTTGCCACACCTGCAGAAGAGTATGGTGAGATTGAATTTAAGAATCAGCTGCGTGAGCAGGGCAAGATTCGCTATGGAGGTGGAAAATGTGAATTGATCCGTACAGGAGCGTTTGATGATATTGATCTCTGCCTGGCGCATCATATTCAGCCGGGAGATGAAATTCAAGTCGGAAGCGGAACAGGAAATGGATTTGTATCAAAAGTAATCCGCTATTTAGGAAAAGCAGCTCATGCAGCCGGAGCACCTGACAAGGGAGTGAATGCACTTTCCGCAGCTTCTCTTGGCCTTCAGGCATTAGGGCTCAACCGTGAGACTTTTCGTGACGAAGACTGCGTCCGTGTTCATCCGATCATTACGAAAGGTGGAAATCTGGTTAATGTTATTCCGGATGAAATTGTGATCGAGACACTGGTAAGAGCGAAAACAATTGAAGCATTTACGGATGCGGCAAAGAAAACAGATCGTTCTTTTCAGGCAGGTGCAGTGGCGATGGGAGCAAAAGTAGAGATTATTACACTGCCGGGATACCTTCCGACATTTGCAGAACAGGCTTTGCCGGAGTTGAAGAGAGCTGCAGAACTTGCAGCACCGGAAGTACCTGTAAGAGAGGCCGCGGGACATTCCGGCGGTTCTACAGATGTAGGTGATGTGCAGCATCTGATGCCTGTTTATACATTCAATACAGGCGGTGTAAAAGGCGGACTTCATCAGATTAACTTTGAAGTGACGAATGAAGAAGAGGCTTATATTGATACAGCGAAAATGTTTGCATTGGCAGCATATGGATTGCTGAAAGAGAAAGCTGCAAGAAGTAAAGAACTGGTTAAAAATTACAAACCGGTATTCAAAGATTCTGCAGAATATACAAAATTTATGGAGCAGTTTGATTCTAAGGAAGTACTTGATTGATAGTTAAAGAATTTAGTTGTGTAAGGAACAATGCGGGAGATTATGAAGAAAATTACAATTTCATAATCTCCTGCGTTTTGTATGTTTACAGTCCTCAGGTCAATCGGATAATCTCTCGTCATGGCACTTCAGATATGTAATTGTGGAGAGCACGAAATATAGATCATTAAAAATCGTTGCAAATCATTTGCGACGATTCTATTATATAAAATAAAGAAACTGCTTAAAGCTATGAAACATGAGGTATACGAAAGACAGGAGGAACGAATAATGTATACACCTGCAAAAGAACGATACAACATCATGGAATATAACCGCTGTGGAAGAAGCGGATTACTGCTTCCCAAGATTTCGCTTGGCTTATGGCATAATTTTGGGGATGCATCCGATTATGAAAATATGAGGCAGCTTTGCTTCACAGCATTTGATAATGGTATCACACAGTTTGATCTTGCCAATAATTACGGGCCGGCTTACGGAAGTGCGGAGAAAAATTTTGGCAGAATATTAAAAGAAGATCTGATGTCATACCGTGATGAACTGATCATTACGACAAAGGCCGGATATGATATGTGGGAAGGTCCTTACGGCAACTGGGGCAGCCGCAAATATCTGCTGGCGAGCCTGGATCAGAGCCTGAAACGTATGGGACTGGATTATGTGGATATTTTCTATCACCACAGAATGGATCCGGAGACACCGCTCGAGGAGACGATGGGAGCTCTGGCAACAGCTGTTTGTCAGGGAAAGGCACTCTATGTAGGACTTTCAAATTATGACGGAGAGACTTTGGAACAGGCAGCAGCGATTCTGAAAGATCTGAAATGCCCGTTTGTGATCAACCAGAATCGTTATTCCATATTTGACAGAACAGTAGAAAAGAATGGATTAAAAGATATGACCGGCAAGCTGGAAAAAGGGTTTATTACATTCAGTCCTCTGGCACAGGGACAGTTGACGGACCGCTATCTCAATGGAATACCGGAAGACAGCCGCATCCGAAAAGACGGAAGATTTTTGAAAGAAAGTGTGCTTACGGAAAAGCGTATGGAACAGATCCATAAGTTAAATGAACTGGCAGCTCAGCGAGATGAAAAGCTTGCGGATATGGCACTTGCCTGGCTGCTTCAGAAAAAAGAAGTTACCAGTGTCCTGATCGGTGCATCAAAAACGCAGCAGATCCTGGATAATATAAAAGCAATCCACAGTGCACCGTTTACAGATGAAGAATTGCAGAAGATTGATACGTACAGCCTGTAGACCTTGACATCCCGCCCGCTTATATGCTACGATTTACATTACGAATGGATATATGACAAACGCATTGATGAAGAGAGTATGTAACAGGAAATCTTACAGAGAATCCCGTGAACTGTAGGTGAGAATACTGCAGTGTGATGCTGAGAGGGACAGGTGGAACGTTACAGAAGATGGCTTACTGAGCGGTGTGGATGAGCATGGAAAATGTAAGTTCACGAAGGGTTCCGCCCTTTACAGCGGAGAGGTGGAGTGGTGACTTCACCCGCAGAGACTGTCGGTTGCGAGACTGATAGTGAATGGAAGTGGTAACACGGATTTTCGTCTTCCCTGGGATTTACGAATTGTAACAGAAGTTATGAGGAGTGAATGCAGGGGAGATTTTTTATATAACAGGAAACTGAGTTTCCTGTTATATAAAAAGCCTCCGGCAGGATGCGCATTCGCGCGAAGAAGTAGGATGTCGCAAGCGACCGCGCTCAGCGCGAGAATGTGCCAGGGCACATTCTATATTTCATATATCCGGTAAACATAGAAGGAGAGAGAAAAAACATGTGTGAAAAATGTAATAAAGGAAAATATTATATTACAACAGCAATCGCTTATGCATCAGGCAAACCGCACATCGGTAACACGTATGAGATCGTGCTGGCAGATGCCATCGCAAGATATAAAAGAAGTCAGGGATACGATGTATTCTTCCAGACAGGAACAGATGAACATGGACAGAAGATCGAGCTGAAGGCAGACGAAGCAGGTGTTACACCAAAGGAATTCGTTGACAATGCAGCAGGCGAGATCAAGAGGATCTGGGATCTGATGAATACTTCTTATGACAAATTCATCCGTACAACAGACGAAGATCACGAAGCACAGGTTAAGAAGATTTTCAAAAAACTGTACGATCAGGGAGACATTTACAAAGGATCTTATGAAGGAATGTACTGTACTCCATGCGAGTCTTTCTGGACAGAGTCTCAGTTAGTAGACGGTAAATGTCCGGACTGCGGACGTGAGTGTAAGCCTGCGAAAGAAGAAGCATATTTCTTCAAGATGAGCAAATACGCAGACAGACTGATCAACCACATCAATGAGCATCCGGAATTCATTCAGCCGGTTTCACGTAAGAATGAAATGATGAACAACTTCCTGCTTCCGGGACTTCAGGATCTGTGTGTATCCAGAACATCCTTCAAATGGGGAATCCCGGTAGACTTCGATCCAAAACATGTCGTATACGTATGGCTCGATGCGCTGACCAACTATATCACAGGAATCGGATATGACTGCGACGGTAACAGCACAGAACTGTTTAATAAGAACTGGCCTGCAGACCTCCACCTGATCGGAAAAGATATTATCCGTTTCCATACCATTTACTGGCCAATCTTCCTGATGGCACTGGATCTGCCTCTTCCAAAGCAGGTATTCGGACATCCATGGCTTCTGCAGGGCGACGGTAAGATGAGTAAGTCCAAAGGAAATGTACTTTACGCAGATGAGCTGGTTGATTTCTTCGGAGTAGATGCCGTACGTTACTTCGTACTTCACGAGATGCCATTTGAAAATGATGGCGTGATCTCATGGGAGCTGATGGTAGAGCGTATGAACTCTGACCTTGCAAATACACTTGGAAACCTGGTAAACAGAACTATTTCCATGACAAATAAATACTTCGGCGGTGTTGTAACAGATAAGGGTGTTGCCGAGACAGAAGAAGAAAAGGCTGTCGATGCAGATCTTAAGGCTGTCACAGAAGATACTCCGAAGAGAGTCGATGCGAAGATGGATGAACTGCGTGTCGCAGATGCAATCACAGAGATTTTCGTACTGTTCAAACGCTGCAACAAATACATCGACGAGACAATGCCGTGGGCACTTGCAAAAGATGAGGCAAAGAAAGACCGTCTGGAGACCGTTCTCTACAACCTGATCGAGAGCATCAAAGCAGGAGCAAAACTTCTGGAATCCTTCATGCCGGAGACTTCAGAGAAGATCCTTGCTCAGCTTGGAGACGGAAAAGTAACAGAAAAACCGGAGATCCTTTTCGCAAGACTGGATGTCAATGAAGTAATGAAAAAAGTAGAAGAACTTCACCCACATGTAGAAGAGAAGGAAGAGGCAAAAGAAGAAGCTGACGAAGAAGTGATCGATATCGAAGCAAAGCCGGAGATCACATTCGATGACTTCGGAAAGATGCAGTTCCAGGTTGGTGAGATTATTGCCTGCGAAGAAGTGAAAAAATCCAAGAAACTTCTCTGTTCACAGGTTAAGATCGGAAGCGAAGTAAAACAGATCGTATCCGGAATTAAGAAACATTACTCTGCAGAAGAGATGGTAGGCAAGAAGGTTATGGTTCTTGTGAACTTAAAACCTGCAAAACTTGCCGGAGTATTATCTGAGGGTATGTTACTGTGCGCAGAAGACGCAGAAGGTAATCTGGCACTTATGACACCGGAGAAGAATATGCCGGCCGGTGCAGAGATCTGCTAATGCAAGTATAGAAAGATACAAAGAAACTGGTTGATAATAGTTGGCTTTGTATATGAAAGAATGAAAATGAGGACGGAGGATTTTTGGAATCACCGTCCTTATTTGATATATATCTCCAATATCCGACATCTATATACAGTATCTGTCACACAAGTTATCCACATGATGTGGATAAGTATGTGGAAAACCTTGGGATAAGGGTGGGATAACCATGAAATTCCTTGGGATAACGTGTGGAAAAGATGGGATAAATATTGGGATACTGGGGACAGAACATTTTTGATTTGGGACGGAGGATATATGATATTTGATACACATGCACATTATGACGATGAGCAGTTTAATGAGGACAGAGTAGAATTGCTGAATTCTATGGAAGAGCAGGGCGTTGGCACAATTGTAAATGTCAGTGCAGCATATAATTCCTGCAGGAAGGTTATTGCACTTGCAAAGGAATATCCATTTGTATATGCGGCAGTCGGGATTCATCCGGATGAGGTCGGCTGCCTGAATGAAGAGAACTTTGCACAGATGAAAGAGCTGTTTAAAGAGGAGAAAGTGGTTGCGGTAGGCGAGATCGGTCTGGATTATTACTGGGACAATGAGCCGAGAGAAGTGCAGAAAAAATGGTTCATACGGCAGCTGGAACTGGCAAGAGAGTTGGATCTTCCGGTTCTGATCCACAGCCGGGAGGCAGCGGCAGATACCATGGAGATTATGAAAGAGCATGCGAAAGGACTAAGCGGTGTGATCCATTGTTATTCTTATTCCAAAGAAATGGCACAGGAATATATCAAGATGGGATTTTACATCGGCGTTGGCGGAGTGGTAACGTTCAAGAATGCGAAGAAGCTGAAAGAAGTAGTGGAAAATATTCCGCTGACATCAATTGTACTCGAGACGGACTGCCCGTATATGGCACCGGAACCGAATCGTGGAAAGCGCAACAATTCTGCCTATATCCGTTATGTGGCAGAGAAGATTGCGGAATTAAAGGGTATTACGTATGAAGAGGTAGTTGAACAGACGGAGAAAAATGCAAGAGATATGTACCGGTTATAGCAAAAAGCAGGGGAGATATCGGAAAAACAACGATATCTTCCTTGTTTATTAATAAGAAAACCCTTATGCATAAATTTCCTATTGTCATATAAAACTACTTATGTTAACCTAATCTTACGCAGTCGTCAATCTGACAGACTGCAAAAGTATCTATCAACCAATCGGTAATTATTTCTTTCACTCTATATTCAGAGTAGATAATCCGATGAAAGCAAAAAAGAGGAAGATCGTTTGAAAAAATGTTTCAGGCAGCTCTGAGAATCTGAGGTATTTGCGGAGAACATTTGGTAAACTTCTGCTTTTCTAAGAGATACTCCTGTGTTAAAATATGATTAGGCAGAGAATTCTTTACTTCAAACGATACTTTATCTTACAAAAGAAGGGAGAATTCTATGAGAAGAAACCAGAAAAATGTAACAGAAGATGACTTTATTATGCTTCCGACGGTGGATTTTTGTTTCAAAGAATTGATGCAAAATGAAAATATCCGGAAAGGAATCGTAGCGGCTTTGCTAAAGCTTCACCCGGAAGACGTAGAAAAAACAGACCTCATGCCTACAATATTACAAAAACAGTATGAGGATGATAAATACGGAATTTTGGATGTTCGGGTGAAGTTAAAAAACGGTGTACAGATAGACTTTGAGATGCAAGTCGTCTACTACGACTACTGGGCGAACCGGTCGGCGTATTATCTTGGAAAAATGTATGTGGATCAGATCAGAGAAGGCGACAGTTATGACAGGCTGCAGAAGTGCATTCAGGTAAGCATTCTGGATCATACTTATTTTCAGGATGATGAAAAGTGCTATCGTCGGATTGCATTGTGTGACACAGAGACAGGGAAAGAGTATACAGATCTGTTAGAGATGCACATACTGGAACTGTCCAAGCTTCCGCCTGAGCAGAAAAAGGAGACAGATCTGTTACAATGGATGCGCTTTCTAGGCGGAAAATGCAGGGAGGATTTCAAGAAGATGGCAGAGAATAATTCTACTTTTGAAGAGGCATATGATGTATTAGACAGACTGAGTGCGGATGAGAAGAAACGGCTGGAATACGAAGCAAGGCAGAAAGCAATCAGAGATCATGACATTATGATGAAGACAGCAAAAAGACTTGGACTCGAGGCTGGAATTGCAGAGGGAAGAGAAAAGGGAATTGCAGAGGGAAGAGAACAAGAAAAACGCAATATTATTCGTGAAATGCTGCAGGATCACATTCCCGATTATAAAATTAAACAATATACAGGAGCAACAGATAAAGAGATTTCCGAGGAAAAGAGCCGGTTGTTTTAAATGTCTGCGCCTATTATTGAAAGGTAGTGAAATATACAGATCGTACATGATAAAAATTCTCGATAATCTGTTCCGCATATGAAACAGCCAGAAAAGCCCGAAAAATGGGGAAAAGCAAGACCGTGGATTTTAATCAGTGCGCCGGCTATCTTGAAGAATAAATATTTTTACTTTGTAGCAGCATGTTTATCTTGGCACTTAGCATTGCGTCAGGTAACGGATCTATGACCGTATATTATTGTGGAAATATCTTAAAAGATATGGATATGATGACACCACTTTCCATGGCACTGACACTTCCGGTTATTATTGGAAACTGTTTCGTACCTGCGATTGTTAAGAAAATAGGACATCAGAAAACGCTAATCCTCAGTTCGATTCTGATGCTGGTCGGATTCCTGATCGTAGCAATTAACCCTCACAGCGGAACATTTGCCATCGTCGGAATGGTCGTAAGAGGATTTGGAAATGGAGCAATCTTCGCTTGTGGATTCGCATTAGCAGCCATAGCAAGCTTACCGGGCATATGAGAATCTTCCATCCCCGTTTATATTTTCTTTATACATATTTCATTTTTTATCGCTGTCAATCCCGGCCAAATTATTGTATAATGAGGAATAATCAAGAAACCATATAACAGATACGGGAGGGTCTATGAAGGAACCAACGTTAGGGAATCCGCAGAATACCATCGAGGTTCTGCAGAAATATAATTTTTCATTTCAGAAAAAATTCGGTCAGAATTTCCTGATCGATACACATGTATTAGATAAGATCATACAGTCGGCGAATATCACGGAGGATGATATGGTACTGGAGATCGGACCGGGAATCGGTACGATGACACAATATCTGGCACAGGCGGCAGGAAAGGTGATCGCAGTTGAGATCGATAAGAATCTGATCCCGATCCTGGAGGATACATTAAGCGGATATGACAATGTACGTGTCATCAATGAAGATGTATTGAAGTTGGATCTTAAGAAGATTGCAGACGAAGAGAACAACGGAAAGCCGGTCAAAGTGGTGGCGAACCTGCCATATTATATTACGACGCCGATCATCATGGGACTTTTTGAAAATGAGGTTCCGGTAGAGAGTATCACTGTCATGGTGCAGAAAGAAGTTGCGGACCGTATGCAGACCGGACCGGGTAATAAGGACTATGGCGCACTGTCATTAGCAGTACAGTATTATGCCGATCCGTATATTGTGGCAAATGTTCCGCCGAACTGTTTTATGCCGAGGCCTAAGGTGGGATCAGCGGTTATACGTCTGACCTGTCATCAGGAGAAGCCGGTACAGGTGCAGGATGAGAAGCTGATGTTCAACATTATCCGTGCATCTTTCAATCAGAGAAGGAAGACACTGGCGAACGGTCTGAAGAATGCGGCGACATTAGATTTTACAAAAGAAGAAGTGGAAGCAGCGATCGATGCACTTGGAAAGGGTGCAAGTGTGAGAGGTGAGACACTGACACTGGAAGAATTCGCAAGATTGAGTGATTTATTATCTCCATATAAGAAAGGATGATGACGATGGACAGAAAAGAAGGGCAGACACTATTTGAGGTAACACCGGAAATCAGCCATTTTGCAGAACTTTGCGAGAAGAACAATGCGATAGACAAAGAGCTGTATACGAAGTACGAAGTCAAACGGGGACTCCGTGACCTGAACGGAAAAGGTGTCCTTGCGGGACTTACGAACATTTCCGATGTATGTGCGAAGAAGATCGTGAACGGAGAGGAAGTGCCATGTGCAGGAAATCTTTACTATCGCGGCTACAATATCAAAGATCTGGTGCAGGGGTTTCTGAAAGATAAGCACTATGGATTTGAGGAAATCGCCTATCTGCTGTTATTCGGTGAACTTCCGGATAAGACGCAGCTGCAGACATTTCATGAGACACTGGTGGAAAGACGGACATTGCCGCCGACATTTGTCCGTGATGTGATCATGAAAGCGCCAAGCCGTGACATGATGAACAGCCTGTCGAGATCGATCTTAAGTCTGTACACGTATGATCCTCATGCAGACGATACGTCGATTCCAAATGTACTGCGTCAGTGCCTGAATCTGATCAGTCAGTTCCCGATGCTGATGATCTATGGTTATCATGCATATAATTACCGTATGGGAGAAGATCTCTTCATCTATGCACCGTCACCGGAATTATCAACAGCAGAGAATATACTGATGATGCTGCGTGAGAATAAGAAATATACGAAATTAGAGGCAAAGATCCTGGATATGGCACTTGTCCTTCATATGGATCACGGCGGCGGTAACAATTCTACATTTACAACGCATGTGGTAACATCATCCGGAACGGATACTTATTCGACGATCGTGGCTGCTATGGCATCCTTAAAAGGACCAAAGCACGGGGGAGCAAATGTCAAAGTAACCCAGATGTTTGACGATATGATGGAAAAAGTCAGTGACTGGGAAGATGATGATGAGGTACGCCGGTATCTGACCGATTTGTTGGATAAGAAGGCATTTGACCGGAAAGGACTGATCTACGGAATGGGGCATGCAATCTATTCCGTATCTGACCCGAGAGCCGATATTTTTAAGAAGTTCGTTAAGCAGCTTGCAAGAGAAAAGGGCTGTGAGAAGGAATATGCACTGTATGAAAAGGTAGAGCATATGGCACCGGAGGTCATCGCAGAAAAGCGTAAGATATACAAAGGTGTAAATGCGAATGTCGATTTCTACAGCGGACTTGTATATAGTATGCTGGATCTTCCACCGTCACTTTATACACCGATCTTTGCGGCAGCGCGTATCGTCGGATGGAGTGCACACCGTCTGGAAGAGCTTAAGAATGTAGATAAGATCATTCGTCCGGCGTACAAACCGCTGGCCGAATACAAAGAGTATGTCAGAATGGATGATAGATGATGAAGCATGAATTTTATTATACATCCAGAGATTCCGTGACAAAGATCCATGCGATCGAATGGCTTCCGGATAGAGAGATAAAAGGTGTCTTACAGATATGTCATGGAATGGTGGAGTATATTGATCGTTATGATGAATTTGCCGAATTTATGTCGGAGCACGGATATTATGTAGTCGGACATGATCATCTGGGACATGGGAAATCCATACAGACAGAAGCTGATCTGGGATATTTTGATGAACGGAAAGGGAATCAGTATGTGATCGGAGATATTTATCAGCTGCAGGAGGTGACACGGAAAAAATATCCGGATGTGCCGTATTTTATGCTGGGGCACAGTATGGGGTCATTCCTGTTAAGACAGTATCTGACGATGTATGCGGAAGGCCTTGCGGGAGTTGTCATTATGGGAACCGGTCATCAGGGAATGCTGACGCTTTGTGCGGGAAGGATGATCTGCAGGGTCATTGCAGCGTTCAAAGGATGGAAATACAGAAGCGCATTTGTGGATAGTCTGAGTTTTGGAGGTTTCAATAAGAAATTTGAACCTGGTGAGACATCGAAGGAATGGATCACATCCGACAAGAAGAAAAGGGATGAATATGTGCGGGATCCGCTGTGTTCCTATACATTTACACTGGGAGCCTATTATCAGATGTTTACCGGTATGAAGGTTCTGGTACGGAAGGGAAGTATGAAGCGGATTCCGAAGACGCTTCCGGTGCTCTTTACGGCAGGATCCGATGACCCGGTAGGGGCATTCGGAAAGAATGTGACCAGAGTCTATGAGAAATATAAAGATGCCGGGATCAAAGATGTGTCGATCCATCTGTATGAAGGCGACCGGCATGAGATCTTGAATGAGGTGGACCGGCAGAATGTGTATCGGGATATCCTTACGTGGATCGGAGAAAGAAATAAAACAAAAGCGGAGTCGTAAAGACATCCGCAGAATTATCGGTAAAGTGGACCGCCAGAAGTAATCTTCTGGCGGCCTTTACTTTATGAGGGGGGCGATAGTTGTTATCCAACTATCTGAAAGTATTATAATCAAGAAATGTGAAAAAAGTATGTTCATTTTATAAAAAAACGCAACAAAAAACTCTCCTTTTCGGAGAGCTTTTTGTTGTTGTTATAATTACTAAAGGAATGAGAGTAAAGTGTACACCGGAGAGTGATTCCGGTGTTTTACTTTATGAGGGGGGTGATAGTTGTTGCTTATCAACTATCTGATATATAGTATAGACAAAAAATATGTCTAAAGTATGTTAAAAACATAAAAGAATTCGAAAAAATCTTAACTAAAAATGAAGAAGACAAAAACAGATTCTAAAGAGCGGAAAGTAAAGGACAGCATTCAGAGTATTTGCGTAAATGAGCAGTTACGATATCAAAGAATTCACCGGAGGTTGGTTTCAGAGTTAAAGGGCGTAATGCAATTTTTTCGAGAAGCGGTCTGTTTCCGTGCTCCCAACAGACCTTGATGACAGTGCGGATATCACGTTCAACACTATAACTTGTCGTATTATAGTGACGTGCGATGTCTGGATAAAGATACTTACTGACGAAAAGGAGGTAGTTTTCATCAGACAGACAAAGACGTATACCATAAATGAGATATTCATAGCCACGGTAAGTTGCACCAATACCAAGAGAGCGAATAAGATATTCTATTTCTGGTTCATGCATAATATGTCATCTTCTTTCTAAAAATTTTGTTTGGAAGAATCCGACAAGATGAAAATCCCACGGAGTATGAAAAAATAAAAAAGATTCTTAAATCACCAGGGATTATTATATAGAAAAAATATCTTTACGAAAATATGGTTTATTGTTTTTAGACATAATATTAGCAGTTTCTATTTTAGACGACAGAACGGATAAAGAGCATATTTTCATAATATCTTAAGAATTTACAAGACCAGGACTTAAAAATTAGTTGATATTCTTGTATAGTATAAGGGAGGTGATGAGAAATGTACAACGTACTTGTATGTGATGATGATAGAGAGATTGTAGAAGCAATAGAGATATACCTGTCGCAGGAAGGATATAAAGTGTTAAAAGCCTATGACGGTGAGGAAGCGTTAAAAGTGCTGGACAGGGAGAAGGTGGATCTTCTGATCATTGATGTGATGATGCCGAAGCTGGATGGGATCCGGGCAACGTTAAAGATCCGCGAGAAGAAGAATATGCCGATCATAATCCTGTCGGCAAAATCTGAGGATGCCGATAAGATCCTGGGGCTGAATGTAGGAGCGGATGATTATATGACGAAGCCATTCAATCCGCTGGAGCTGACAGCGCGGGTAAAGTCCCAGCTTCGCAGATATACACAGCTTGGAAGCACGATCGATAAAAGTAATCAGGCTGTTTATGCGGTCGGTGGATTATCTATCGATGATGAACAGAAGGAGGTTACGGTTGACGGGGAACCGGTCAGACTGACACCGATCGAATATAATATTTTATTATTACTGGTGAAAAATCAGGGAAAAGTATTTTCTATCGATCAGATATATGAAAGTATCTGGAATGAGGATGCTATCGGAGTGGATAATACAGTGGCAGTACATATCCGCCATATCAGAGAGAAGATCGAGATCAATCCGAAGGAGCCGAGATACCTGAAGGTAGTCTGGGGTGTCGGGTATAAGATAGAGAAGCTTTAGGAAGGAGCATATATGAAGAAATGGTACCGAATGCCAAGAGTAAAATTCTTTTTGCTGGCAGTGGCACATATACTTGCAGCTGCAGGGGTGTTATGCATCCTGTGGGCTACGCGTTATCCGGTGCTGATACAGGAGCTGTGTTCTGCTGATGCTGCGAAGACGTATGAGGAAAGCAATGCATTTGCCAATGCTGTGGCCAATGCCAATTATCACATCCTGGACGAGATCCAATATCAGACCTTATATGATACAGATGGAAAATATGACCCGGATAAGATCGTAGATGTGGCAAAATATGAAGATACAGGCGGGATAACGGGTAAAGACGAGACCGGACTGTCCTTCCGGCTGGGGGACATGTATTCCTGGGGCAAATTAATCGCAGAAACGATGACAGATGATGGTTCCGTCTCAGATACCCGGGACGAACAGGACGATATCATTGTGTGTCAGCGGTCAGATGGAAGCTACCACTATTTCCGTTATAAAGAATTTAAACAGATGATCGACAGAGGGGATCTGTCATTTGTCATTACAGGAAACAGTTCTGCAGATGATATTCTGGATGAGCTGAAACAGGGGGAATATCAGGAAAGCAGCAGCGGGAAATCCAGATTCAGGGGACTTCAGGATATCGATGGAAAGATTGCTTACATCAATTGCTGGAATTATGACGGGACAAAGATTCCCGGAGACTATAAGACGGTAAACGGAGAAACGGTACTTCAGCTTGTGAATAATTCCAAGACATGGAACGGCAGGCTGAGTGATGCCTACAGAATGATAAATGATGCGGCCGAGATCATCTATTCGGATATTGACAATTATGTGCTAAACCAGAAGCAGTATCAGGAAGGAAATTCGAATATCACATACCTGTATGTGAACCGGGATAACGGAACGGTCATTACGAATAAAAAGAAATATCAGGACTATGATCATTACGAGGAGAGCCTGGAACAACTAAAAAAATCAGGGAAATATGTGATCGTAAGACCGAAGCTTGCAAACTATGAAAGTAATATTGAAAAAGCCGGCAAAGGAGATTCAATGGCACAGGAATGGCAGAAGACAGTAGCCGGTTATGTAAATGCGTCAGATTATGTATATGCATCGGTTGTGGATACAGCGTATCCTGTGAAAGATGATTTTTACGAGCAGAAACAGATCTTTACACAATATGCGGCCGGGGCAAAAGCGGCCGGTATAGGGGCAGTTCTGGCAGTCGCAGCCTATCTGGCGATTCTGGTGTTATTGACGATCGGAGCCGGAAGAAGTGCGGAAGATGAAGAAGTGCATCTGGTGAAGTTTGATCACATAAAGACAGAACCGGCAGCGGTTGGTGTAATATTGCTCTGGGCAGTAGTTATGCTGGTAGTAACAAAAGCCGGGATATTTACATGGCAAAGCGTAAATGGAGAGACTATCTATACAGAAAATAAACAGATATATCTGCAAGGAATGGTGGTGGGATGTCTGGGTGCGCTGTATAGCTGTGCGATGTTCCTTCTGGGGTATCTGAGCCTGGTGAGAAGAATCAAGGCGAAGACTGTATGGAAGAACAGTGTATTCAGATGGCTGTTACTCTTTTTGAAAGATATGCTTCAAAACATCCGGTATCTGTGGAAAATGATGATCGGATTAGCAGCATTTTTACTGTTCCACTGGCTGACCTATATATTTGCTGCAGATGGGAGTACTACCTGGGCGTGGGCATTCATCTTGCTGGTAACAGATGCCGCAGCATTCGTCTGGATGGTTCAAAAGGCAAAAGGAACTGGAAAGATCATGATAGGGATCGAGAAGATTGCCGGTGGCGAAGTGGAGTATCAGATTCCGGTAAATGGATTACTGGCAGAACAGAAAGAGATTGCAGAGAAAGTAAATTCTATTGGAGAAGGACTGGAAACAGCACTGGCAAAGAGTATGAAAAGCGAACGGCTGAAGACAGACCTCATTACGAATGTCTCGCATGATATCAAGACGCCGCTTACATCTATCATTAATTATGTAGAATTGTTAAAGCAGGAGGACTTTAAGGATCCGAAGATCCGGCGTTACATTGAAGTTCTGGAACAGAAATCACAGCGCCTGAAGACATTGACAGAAGACGTCGTAGAGGCTTCCAAGGTAAGTTCAGGGAATATTACGTTGGAATTCATGAACCTGAATCTGGTGGAAATGATCCAGCAGACGAGTGGAGAATTCGAGGAAAAATTCAAGGCAGGAGATCTGGAAGAGGTCATGAACCTTCCGAATGAGGAGATTGTGATCCGCGCAGATGGAAGACGGCTTTGGAGAGTGCTGTCTAATATATATAACAATGCGGCAAAATATGCGATGCAGGGAACAAGAGTTTATGCTGATCTTGAGAAGAAAGATGGCATGGCATGCTTCAGCCTGAAGAATATATCGGCACGGCCGCTGAACATCCCGGCTTCCGAGCTGACGGAACGATTCATCCGCGGGGATGTATCAAGAAGCACAGAAGGCAGTGGTCTGGGATTGTCGATCGCACAGTCGCTGACGGAAATGCAGGGCGGAACATTTGAATTATATCTGGATGGAGATTTGTTTAAAGTGACAATAAAATTCCCGGTTTCATAGTTGGGGACGGAGGATTGCATGCAATCCTCCGTCCTTAACTGCATTTTCTCGGTTCTGTCCGGTAAAATTGCCATCCATGATACTTGCGCTCTTGTCTAAAAAACAGTAAAATATAATATTATGAATGAATTAAGTAAATTATTACAGGAAAATTTAAATATAGAATTTATATCAGCAACGCTGAGTAATCCGAAGAAGAAAGACGATGTGCAGAAGGTAAAGGTAAGACCTGTACTGAAAAAAGAGGTACTTTACTTCCAGTTTGAATCGTTCCGGAACAATCAGGCATTTCACGAGAATGTGGAGGAGAAAAAAGCTTGTGAAATACTTCTCGAATATATGGGAAATATGCGCCAGATGCAGATGGAGACACAGAGAGCGGATTATACGGTTCTTGTAAGTAAAAAAGGAAAAGTGACCATAAAAAGTAAGATAAAAAAGGGCGGGAAAAAGAAGATTGATATGAGCCATGACCGTAAGAAAAAGTATGTGTTGGAAGAGGGAGTCCCGGTACCGTTTCTTCAGGATCTTGGAGTTATGACGCAGGATGGAAAGATTGTGCGTGCAAAATCCGATAAGTTCCGCCAGATCAACCGTTTTCTGGAGTTTATCGAAGATATCCTTCCGGAGCTGGATAAGGGAAGAGAACTTACAATTCTGGATTTTGGCTGTGGAAAGTCTTATCTTACATTTGCCATGTATTATTACCTGCATGAATTGAAAGAATATGACATAAGAATCATAGGACTGGATCTGAAGAAAGAGGTGATCCGTCACTGTAATGAACTGAGTGAGAAATACGGCTATGAAAAGCTGAGATTTCTGGAAGGGGATATTGCAGATTATACCGGAGTCAACAAAGTAGATATGGTAGTAACTCTACATGCCTGTGATACGGCAACGGATTATGCACTGGCGAAAGCGGTCGGCTGGGATGCAAAAGTGATCCTGTCTGTACCATGCTGCCAGCATGAATTGAACCGACAGATCCGGAATGAGATATTAGAACCGGTATTAAGATATGGACTGTTGAAGGAACGTATGGCGGCGCTGATCACGGACGGACTCCGGGCACAGTATCTGGAGCGTGAGGGGTATGAAGCACAGATACTGGAATTCATCGATATGGAACACACACCGAAGAATATCCTGATTCGGGCAGTAAAAAGGAATCAGAAAGCAGATCAGAAAGAATCTGTAAGGCGGCAGCAAATCGAAGCATCTATTCGGAAATGTGAAGCAGAACTCAGGGTGTCACCGACACTGGGGCGCCTGTTAGATAACCAGGGAAAAACGGAATAAAGAGGGAGTATAAATGACATTAACTTTAAAGAAACGTTTGATAAATGTGGGCGTTTTGTCTGCAGTATTTATCGTGGCTGTCATTATATTCAGCTACGTGACGAATAAGGGGAATGACAACATGACGGCTGATATGGGAGCCGCAACATTTCCACAGATCTCATTTTCATATGGAGATTATAAGATCAATACACTTACAGGCTATGCAAAGAGGATGGATGTGTCTTCTATGCATAATACCATCACTCCGGTAGCCGATCAGAGTCTGGATGTAAATATAGAAGCATATGGCAATAAATTTACAGGAGCCAGCTATAAAGTCTACACACTGGACGGGACAAGTGAACTGGAATCTAAGAAAATCAAAAAGGCAGGAAAGAACTTCAGTCTGGATCTGAGTGGAGATAAGGTACTGGATGAAGAAAGAATTCTGGAGGTTCGGCTGAACAGAAATGGTGCGGATCCGGTATATTTCTACACCAGAATTGTCAGTGATGAAGATGCCAATGTTGCACAGTGTCTGAATTATATCAGTGATTATCATGAAAATGCACTTGCAAAGGCAGAGAATGCAGGCGTAGGAGCAGCGCTTGAGCCGACGGATGATGCGGATAATACGACGCTTCAGCATGTAACGATCAATTCGAATTACGAACAGGTTACATGGGGCAGTCTGAAACCACAGGTAGAACAGGAAGAACGCTGGAGTATCAAAGAACTGAACAGTACCTGCATGTCGGTATTGTTACAATACAGGGTAAGCTGTAAAGGAGAGGAAAATGAATCCGACCGGTATGCGGTCAAAGAATTCTTCCGTGTCAGATACATCGCAGATGCACAAAAGACATACCTCTTAGATTATGACAGAACGATGGATCAGATATTTGATGCGACGAAGAAGGTTCTGAATGAGAAGGGAATTATCCTCGGAATTGCACCAACGAATCTGTCTTATAAGGTGAATAAAGATGGGACGATCGTATCATTTGTCGAGGCAAATGAACTTTGGAATTATAATAAAGATTCGGATGAGGTGTCACTTGTATTCGGATTTGCAGATGCGGAAAATACAGATGTGAGAAATCTGGTTCCGGATCACAAGATCAAGATTTTGAAAGTAGACGCAAAGGGCAACACGACCTTCCTTGTGTCGGGATATATGAATCGTGGTGAGCATGAAGGTGAAGTCGGAGTGGCCGTATATTATTACGATATAGAGAAAAATTCCGTGGAAGAGAAAGTCTTTATCTCTACCAATAAATCTTATGCACAGGCAGTCAGTGAACTGGGAGAAATGTCTTATTATGATGCGAAGACAGACATGCTCTACACCATGGTGGACGGTACACTATATCAGTATAGTATAGAGGATGATGAGAAAACAGTACTGGTCAAAGGTCTGGACGCACAGCAGTATGTCGTATCGGAAGATGGAAGTCTGATTGCATATCAGGCAGACGGAGAACTAGGAACTGCAACGAAAGTATCGATCCTGAATGTAGGGACAGGAAAGAAGCAGAAAATAACCTGCAGCGAAGGAGAATGCATCCGTCCACTGGGCTTCATCAGAAGTGATTTTGTATATGGAATTGCGAAGACGGAAGACATAGGAAATACCGTGTCCGGAGAAGCAACCGTCCCAATGTACAAATTGGAGATCCGGAATCAAAAAGGAAAAGTGATCAAAACCTATCAGACAGATGGCATTTACATTTTAAATGCAGCATTTGATGAAGATATGATCACGCTGGAGCGTGCATCAAAGGATGGGGACACTTATACTGCAACAGCTCCGGATTATATTACGAACAATGAACAGAAGACGAAAAGCAATATTACACTGGAGACATATGCGACAGATCTGAAGCAGACACAGGTACGACTGACATACAATGATGGGATATCGGATAAGGAACCAAAAGTACTGAAACCAAAACAGATCCTGTTCGAGACACCGCAGACGATCACATTTTCAGACAAAGACGCACCGGAGAAATATTATGTCTATGGACATGGTGAGATCCAGGGCGTGTATACAAAGGCAGGGGATGCGATCAAGAAAGCAAATGATTACAACGGAGTGGTAGTCGATTCCTCACAGGACTATGTATGGGAGCGTGGTAACCGTAACCTGCAGTATTCGATCACAGAGAAAGATGACGTATTAAATACAATCAAGGACCGTCTTAAAAACCAGGAGAAGCCAATTGATATTTTGAAGGATATAAATGATGGTGCTGCCTATGACCTGACCGGATGTACGACAGAAGAGATCCTGTACATTATCAATCAGGGCAGACCGGTCATTGCAATGCTGGATTCGCAGAATGCGGTTATTCTGGTGGGATATAGTGATACGAATGTTGTGTATGAAGACTTGAATGACAGTACAAGACACAGCGTGAAGTATGAAGAGATGGATCAGATGACATCCGGAAGCGGAAATGCGTATATTGGATAGTTGTGTATAGAAAATAAAAAAGAGCGGACATATAACTGTTATGAAATGAGTTATATGTCCGCTCTTTTTGATACCATTCAGATATAGATTAAGCTGTGCGGAAAAGTGTTCCTTTATATTTCTTCAATGCTCCGTACACGATCAGACCAAGAACAGTGCAGGAGATCACCTCACCAATTCCAACCGTCAGCATCATAAACGGAATCGGAAGTGTCACACCATAACCGTAACGCAGTACGAACGGAACGATGATGATATTCGAAATAATCGGTGGAAGTGTTGCGACAACCGGCTTCTGCTCACGCAGTTTCCATGTGAAAAATGCACCGATCAGAGTTGCAATACTGCCGAATACAATATCCGGAAGGATCGCACCGCCCAGAATATTACCGATCAGACATCCGACAAAGAGTCCCGGAATAGCGGCTGGTGTAAATATTGGTAAAATAGTGAGTGCCTCGGAGATACGAACCTGTACTTCTCCGAAAGAAAATGGTGCAAAGATGTAAGTCAGCACCACATAGATTGCAGCGATCATGGCTGCCTGGGTCATGAAACTAAGATTTTTGTTTTTCATTTTTCAATTCTCCTTTAGTTTTGTTTTACGTGTGGAAGGTCACGAACACACGCGCCGTAGCGGATAGGAAAGAAATCCGGTGGATGTCTTTTCTATCATCTTCTTTACGCCGGGAATCGGCGAAACCCTTGTAAGACCTTGGTTTTTTCGGGTTTTGTAACGGGTGATAGTATAGCATGAAAAGACAAGAAAAGCAAGAACATACCCACTTTCTATTAAATTTGCATATTGTATTGTTAAATTGCATATGCTATAATGCCAGTAGGCAAAAAGATAATGCTATTCCATAGTGAACAGCAACGAAAAACCCTCGGAGTGCCATCCGAGGGTTTTTCTATTCCTGATTTTGGTGTGGAAAGGCTTAACTCCACAGGTTAGTTACCGGCTATTTATCGCCATCTAACCATTTGATGATGTAGTGGCAAACTACACCAGCCGCAACAGCGACAATAAAAGATAATGCCAAATCCATAATGAACACCTCCTTCCTGTTGCCAGTATGGAGGCAGCAACATTGTCAGTATACCATATACTGTTTTGGGCTTCTACAGATTTCTCTAAAGTTCTTCTTGGTGCTAGAACACCCTCCAGACGAAAGAAAGGAGGGCGATGCGATGGTTACATATTCTGACATGATTCAATTTTGTATATTCATTGTTGCCCTTGTAGGTCTTTGTTATGAGATTTTCAAGGACAAACGAAGATAGCCGTCAACTATCGCGAATAGTTGACGACTATTTATAATAATAGCTGTTAATATTAGCAGGGTAGCCGCTTGCGGTTTCCCTCTTGTGTCTTAAAAATAGCATATCTGATAAATAGATTCAAGCAGATCAGAAAATGACTATCTTTTTTGTTATCCTTTCTATTAAAATTGCATATTGTATTGTTAAATTGCATATGCTATAATGCCAATAGGCAAAGAGAAGTGAATAGTCCATGTAATTTGACTATTAACATCAAAAACCCCAGAGCGGCAACTCTGGGGTTTTCTATTCCCTTTTTTGGTGGTGGGCTTAAGTCCACAGGCTCATTACTGACTACATATCACCGTCCAGCCATTTGATGATGTAATGGCAAATTACACCACCCATAATAGTGACAATAAGAGAAGCGAAAAAATCCATGTAATTCACCTCCTTCCTGTTGCCAGTATGGAGGCAGCAACATTGTCAGTATACCATATGGTGTTTTGAATTTCTATATACGTTGAAATAAATTGGGGTTTAATTTGGAATTTAATTCAGGAAAGCATGATTACCCGGACCTGCATAAAAAGTAGGAAGCTGTTCCTGTTCAGGTTCCGTCGGTGGGAAATACTAAAGCATCAAAATTATGCTAAAAACGGGCTTCCGAAATTTGCAACTCGCCATTCGGCTCAA